>Ga0214543_1003085_pt1 | contig 32523 bp, 37 predicted proteins | sample CNSS2metaG_FD_160094 | JGI IMG/M metagenome (GOLD analysis project Ga0214543, IMG submission 160094) | Root nodule microbial communities from cowpea collected in UCLA plant growth center, Los Angeles, California, USA - CNSS2 | ecosystem: Host-associated > Plants > Roots > Nodule | place: USA... | reverse complement strand
TTCAGCAGTCCTGTAATCGAATAGAGCGCGGACAGGGCTATCGGCAGAGGATAACTCCGAGCTGGAGGACAGAGAGGAGCTGTGGCGCGAGTTGCTTGGACTATAAACGATTGACTCTGAGGTATGTGGCTTGCTGAAGCAGAGCCCCATTCTGTCGATCAATTCGCCGGACGGCAGGCTCTCTCGTCGCGCGACTTCAGTGAGTGTTTGCGCAAATTCGCTACTGTCTTCGGGCTTGATCGATCCGTCGGCTTGATCAGCGCGTGTGTATTGGCCATCGAGTCGATTATACATGCTGGTTCACCTGCTTCTTCGGCGCACGCGTCCTCAGGGAGAGCGCGCTGCTTACATCTTGCTGCGGATGATATCGCAGCAAACTGACGAAGAGCTGACCACCAACAAGCCTGGGGAAGCTACCGCTGCGACGGCCAATTGGTTGCACGACAGTGCCACTCACGAGCGGGGCTGCAGGTGTGAGGCAGTGGCCGAACGGCTAGTTACTCTTGCACACTTACGGAGGGCGAGCTTGGAATTGCAGATGCAGTCAGGATGATGGCTACCGCTGGACAGCGCGACCGTCGGTTTGGTGGTCGATCTCACCTTTATCGTGTTGCGCCGCTCGGTCGGCACAACTTCGCCTCCAAGAGTGCGCAATTCGCGTCCCCGTGATCGGCCATCGGCCAGTGAGATGCTGTTGTTGCCGCTGACGTACCTTCAGCACAGATCCGAAAACCCGGTTTGAACACGAGTTACGGTTTTGTTCACTCTACAACAAGTGGCGCAGACATTTCTCTCCCCGGTCAGTGTGCCGTTAGCCGCTCGTGTTTGACGGCGGCATTTCAGGTTCAGCCCGCCTGAACACTGCAACAGTCGAGCGAGCCCGACATACACCCGCATGTGACACGTCATTTCGGGAAGCCGAACCGGTGCCTGTGCACCCGCTCGACCACACCTTGCTCGCATTTTGTTAGCTCAGCCCGTCATGCTGTCGCGTTCATTCGCGCGAACAACGTTGCCGCATCTGAGGGACTTAATCCAACGACGCCTACGAAGCTCGGGGACGGCATCGGAATGTCTCGATAAGTGGGTCTCCACAAGTGAAGGCAATATCGGCTGTTATTCACGTACTTTGAATGTGGCGGATGCAGTTGCATGACGCACTCTTCTTCATCCCAGAACAGGTCTTTCACAAAGCACATCTCGTCCCAGTTCGGACAACGCCGCGGGGTCGAAACAGCGACATGCTCCCAGCCAGGACGGACGAACGCACTTATCTTGAGCTCACACCCACAAGGCCCCTGCACAAGGAACAGACCGGAAGGGCCTGACCCTGGAGCAGTAGCGAACCGGCCGTGTTGCACGCGGCCGGCCTCCAGCTTGTCTATCATCTGCGCTCGCACGCCCGCCCCTTTGCTTCTCGGATAGCCCTGAAGTCTACGTAGATGACGCTGTCTCGTAACAAGTTAACCTGCTCGGTCCTCGGCCCAACGTTCCTAAACCAATCTACAGCGCGCCATCCGCGAAAGCCGTAGATGTCTATCATCACTCACTCTCCTCTGATTATTCCTCTAAGACGTATTGCGCCATCGGGCCGCCGGTTGTCTGAGCGTGAGCGGTACCACTATCTGCACGTAGGGCGAATCGAGCCGGCGATTGCACCTGCCGCTACTTATGTAAGTCCATCATTAAGTCTCTCCGAGGCGAAACAGTTTGTCATCGATGCCAGGCAGTATTCACTGCTCATCGCCGGCAGAACCGCACATCCCGCATGAGCGGACGAAATCGGCGACTCTTGACGCGTCACCTCGTCTTCAATGAATTGGTCTTCATCATGGCACGCTCCCCTGTTGGCGACGACATCTAGATCTCATGATGCTCGCAAAAACCAGTAGTGGCACCAGATAGATCGGGGTTACATTGCTGCTTCGCGAGAGAGTACTTGATCACTCGACGGCCTCCTCGCCAAGGCTGAACAGGCCTAATGCGCCATTTATGTGAAATTGGTTCAGTTTTATGGCTTCCAAATCGGCACACACATAGCCGCGGACGCCGGCATGCTCCGTTCTTCCAAATGAACCATCCGGCGGATCGCCTGCTATCTTGGTCGTAAGCTAACGGTCAGAAACTATGATTAGTCGATCTCATCGACTGCAACTGCGAATGTCGCCCGATTTTTCCGCATCACTGAGCTGCAGCTCCTAACACGTTGTCTACGGCATGGCGCTCGCGAACCGCTCATCCTTTGCCGCTAATCCGGGTGTTGTTTCCGACATGAATGTCGCGACTCAGACGTCGCACAACGGCTCCGTGTCACCAACCCACCGCATCAAAAGCGCTGCAGACACTTCTACCTCGTGGCATGTCGCTTGCTGTGCTGACAGAACGCGACCTCGCTGTAGCGAGGATGCACGAGCAATGAATCGGCCGAATCGTCGCCGCAACGAACATCGGTTCTGATGCACCATGAAAAGAGGACTGCTAACTTATGAGTGATAGGGGGCATGCAAAGCTTGGCATTTTTCTGTTCACCGGCGCTCAGCGCAATGAAATGACACATTGGCGCGCAACAAAGCGCCCAACGATCAAGCATTTCGGCGCTGATCGTCCCTCCCGGCGAGCCCAGAAAAGGTGGAACTTGTGGCCTCTGGCCGCACTCCTCATAAACGCGCTGCTTTGGGCCGGGATCTACTTAGTCATCGCAGCGTTCTTCTGAAACACTCTCGCGCATGGCAACCGCGCGATGGACTTCTGGCGCCTCTCGCAACCGCGGGTCGCCACGGCTGCGAACAAACTGATGCCAGGGCGCTTCGCGCTGCTACCTGGACATAGAGTGCGGCTGCTCCGGCGGGTGCAAAGGAAATGTCGACGCATGACCCAGATGCCTCGAATTAGCGACACTGATGTGCCGCTGCAGCGCGACGAAGTGCCAAATTGACCTGTAGCAGCTCAACCGTCCGCGGCGAGTGGGATCCGGGCTTGCAAGTGAGGCGCGACGGATCGACTGCAAGTGAGGACTAGTGCCCGTATTGCCCTTATGTGAAAGTTAGCTTTCGAGAAGCTGACGAAACAAGGTGACCTGGGGAAACGTTTGGCAGGCGGCCAGCTCGGTCCTCAAGTGCGTGTGGCATAGGACGGTCAGGCGCTTGCCTTCTGGCTTTCTCAACGCTCCGTACAGGCGGCATTGACTTGCTTGCTGAGCGATACCTAGCCAAAGGGTCGGCTAGAGATCGACGGGCTGAGGCCTTCTGGACCGTAGCGACGCTTTACAGCTCTTGCTCGGGCTACGTATCGTCCTCATTCTTGCGCATCTGCCACACGTGGGCACGCCACGCTAACTTGTCGTACTCCAAGGCGATCTTAAGGAGCCTGTCTTTGGCTTTTCCGTCGATGAGCGCTGCCGCTTTCTTTCGCGTTGCTTCCGCGCGGGCTCGCCAGTGATCGGGCTGGTACAGTTTGCTTTTCGGGTTCATGCCGAGAGCATGCAATCCGTAGATCAACGAATTGCGACACCGACGCTCCGTATTATCACGTAGGAGCGACGCTCGTGTTGCCGGCTGCCGAAGCAGTCAGTGCCCAGTCCACAGCAATCATTCAGAAACGACTGAATGCGCATTGCAGACGATGCTCGTACGATGGATGCACAGTCACCGACAGATTCAGACTATTGCTCCCACCAAAAGACTTGAATCGCACGCTGCGTTAGATTGTAGGGTTCTGGACAGGTTTGGATCACCTCTGACAATCAGTCGAGTGGTGACAGTTTACGAGCATTGGGAATGCCTCAAACATCTACAATCGCCCGGGACGACCGAATAGAGAGCCTAACATCATCCAGATGCGAGCCGGCCCGCGATTCATCGAATCTTATTCCTCTTTCTGCTGGACGTAATCGCGCGTTACGACGTCTGCGCGGCCCTGTTCCGATCAACGCAGACTCCGCTGACTCGACGCAAGACGAAACCTACCTCACAGATAACCCCGCCCAACGTCTTCCCATAAAGTGGAACAGAAGCGCGATGACACCAAACATTGTCTCAGCGCGCCATCATGGTCGCTCTTGCAAGGCCGAATGCATCATCAACAACGACATAAGCACATCTGGCCTCTCTGATCTCTATGCTTCGCCAGAGCTGGCCAGGGCCGCGTCGAGCCGGCATCGTGGCGAGCCCGCCGCCACTCATCGGCCGGAGATTAGGCTGACCATAGTACCTCAGGTCATGTCAGGCCGACTCAAGCGATCCTCGAGGCATCGAGGCATGCACTGGCTGCACAATCACAGAAACTCCAAGACGTTCATCTGGTGCGTCGGCGCAGCTGTTAGGACCTCCCCTCTTTCGTAAGGCTCTGCCGGTATGGAAGGTGTCATTCCTGTCGTCCTGGAGCAAATGAAGAGCTCCGTACAGTGAGGACGGCAAACGTAGAACAACGAGCTTGCAGACAGCTAAGCAGATCCGCCTGTTTCCCGGTTTGCAGGTGATGCGTTCCGGGCAGCAAGAACAATAATCAGCTCCTCCGAACTGAAGAAATGTCATGGTTCAAAAACAACGAATTCAGCCGGCCCCGCGCCTGAGACTCTACTACCGCGATATAGCCCTAGGCCTAGCAATGGCAACTGTAATACTTGCGCCGGTCAACGCGCGTGATCGAACGCCGACCGCAGAAGAGAAAGAGGCCTGCATGGGAGACGTGGTTCGCCTTTGTAGCAGTCACATACCAGATCGTACCGCTATTACTGCCTGCCTCAGATCCAAGCAAGATCGCCTCACTCAGCAATGTCGCTACGTGATCTCCGGGCGGGACATCGGCAATAAGAGCAGCGGATCGAAGTGAAGATGCTGCGAGCTGTCCGTCCGACTCCTCTCCAGAAGTCGTCCCAGCTTGACGTGCAGCACGTCACACGAGGGTTCGCCGAACGGCTCACCACCTCATGCGGGGCCGTCAACGGACGCGTCCATCGCGCCTTGGAGGCTGTCATGCGCAGGTTCATTATAGTGAGGCGGGGTCATTTGGTAGAACCAGGTAAGCTCAGCCTGGAATTGGCATAGATTATATTCATAGCACGCGCGGAGGCCGCTCTGCGGCTCCGCCACAGCGGCACCGGAAAGCGAGGCCCTGTGATCCGGCCGAAACATCGACGGCAAGCGGGCGCGAGACAGAGCTATTATCCTCGCATCAAGCAACTCAGTGCTCTGACTAGCCGCCGATTTCCTCTCGAGGGCACCATCGAATGGAGAACGCTTGACCCTGACGTAGCGTCAGGTTGTAGCGTCGCCACGGATGCCACGTTCATCCGACGGCCCGCCAAGGACTCGTGCGGCATAGCGAGTGCGGATAGACCGGCAGCTGCACCAGGGCACCCGGTTGCGAAGACGCGTGGCTGAACGGACGGACCCTAGATTGGATAAGGAACGTGTAAAGTTCGATGGAACCGCTTAGATCGATCATCGGCAAAGTTGCCACCGGCGCCACTCTGACCCGCGAGGAGGCTGCGTCAGCGTTTGACAGCATGATGTCCGGCGACGCAACTCCCTCGCAAATCGGTGGCTTGCTGATTGGGATGAGGGTCCGCGGGGAGACGATCGAAGAAGTCACAGGCGCCGCATCCGCAATGCGAAATATAATGCCCACGGTCGAGACGCGATGTGACCCCATCGATATCGCTGGCACGAGCGATACCGTTATGTGTTCGCTCAACGTATCGACGTGCGCTTCGTTCATCGTCGCCGGGGTCGGCGTTCCCGTCGCCAAGAATGTCAACCGCGCGGCATCTTTGCGATCAAGCACCGCAGACGTGTTGGTACGCCTCGGCGTAAAGGTCGATCTCAAGCCTGAGGCGATTGCACGTTGTGTGCACGAAGCCGACATTGGCTTCATGTTTGCGTCACCCGACTATCCGGCGATGCAGCGCATCAGGCAGATCCGGAGCGTACTTGGAACCCACACGATGTTCAATCTAATCGAGGCTCTGTCGAATCCAGCCAGGGTCAAGCGGCAGATCCTTGGAGTGTTCACTCCCGAATGGGTGCAGCCTCTGGCGCACGTCTTGAAGAACCTTGGTGCCGATTCGGTATGGGTTGTTCATGGCTCGGACGGGCTCGATGAATTATCCCTCACCGACACAAGCTTTGTTGCTGCGGTTGAGGCGGGTACAGTCCGCACGTTCGAAGTCACGCCGGAGGAAGCCGGGCTCCCCCGCTACCGCGCCGATGCGCTGGAGTGCAGTGATGTCGAGGCTCATGCCTTTGCGTTACAAAAAGTGCTTGATGGCCTGCCAGGTCGTTTTCGTGATGCCGCCCTTCTGAATGCGGCGGCCGCACTGGTGGTGGCCGGGCGGGCCTCGAACCTACAGGAAGGCGTGGCGCTTGGACAAGAATCACTTGATCGGGGCGCTGCAGCCGCTCGATTGAATCGCTTGATCGCGGTTTCAAACGCCTGACCTCCGAGCTGGTTGATGCCGCATCCTGGCGATCAATAGTGCAGCTTACGCGCGAGAAACCTGTTGCAGCCGCGAATGCGCGTTAATTGTGCCGATTTCTCATGGAGCGCCCGCTTGCGCAAGTCCTTGTCAAAACAGCTCCGCGCTGAACACTCAGCCCGACAGCCAACATTTGGTGCACTAAAGGGTGTTCGAGCCCCGGTTGCTGAGGTGAGGACCCGCGACGAAGCGTGCGCAACGCGCCAAAGGAGACGAGCGAAGATGGCCTGGCAGAGGATTGAAACACTTGGAACTATCGCAACGATAGAACACATCATTCGGAAGTTTCGGGAATTGATCGATACAGATAGCTCGATCCCGCCGGAGCTGCGGCGTGCGCTGCACGAGACGCTGGATGGGCATCTTCTGGAGGCAAAGCGGCGTGTTCTCCTGAGAGAACATTAGGTCCGGATGCCGTTTACACACGGAGAGACACTGGCAGGCCGGCGTTGCGCTCTATGCCCACGCTCAAAAAGCTTGCGGCCAAGCTTGGCTTCGAGCTGCTCGCTCGTTCAGCGGTGATTCCGATGGCGATTGCTCAGCGCCGCTCATCTCGCCGCGGACTGGCCATCGATGGTGATGGCCTGCATACGCACCCTGACCAACTCTACATTTCGTCCAAACTGGCCGACTGGGGTCATGCGTTGGACACGCCGCCGGCGCGTTCGCCGGATCGCTCCTCCAAGGCCTCAGCCACAAGCTTCCCCCTCAGGGCAGCGCTGAATGCTTGCGACACCAGCCCCTCGGGGGCCCTCTTCGGGCAGCATGAGCTTGGCCACGTTCTCATTGGCCCGCAAAAAGGGGCTTGAATCTGACGTAACGTTAAATCGTAGGCTCTTGAGGTGTTACCTACATGGGTGTGGAAGGACTTCGGATGCCTCAGCTGCGATCCGCGGACCGGTCGATGGTCATGCTCCTTATGCCCGATGGCCCATCGGTCGAGAGGGCTTTGCAGCGAGTTCCGATTGCGGCGCTAAGGGTAGCACGTAACTTTCAATGGTGGGGCATTTCGGATCTGGACGAAGTGGCGGTCGCGTACCGCCCCGCCAGAGAGCCGATAACGACAGAATTGATCGAGGTAGAATTCAATCCGAAGCACCTAGATGGCGCTGCTTTCCTGAAGCTGACGCAAGCCCCTCCTCTGGCGCAGCAGCGCACAAAATCAGTTCGCCGAACCCGCTACCTTCAAGCTGCTTTCCCGCACGTGGCGTCTCGATCGCGCAAAGGTGTGACAGATGGTGGGCCTGCGCAGGTTTTCGAAGTGACCCGGCGTCTTACTCCGCGTGACCAGCGCGGCATCTGACGTTATTGCATGGCATGCTGGAGCAGCAAGTTGAAACACCCGGACGGTGGGGTGGCAAGGCTGTCATGCTTGCCATGACCATCCCATCCTGATCAAGTCCAGATGCCCGGAGGTCGCGAATGCCGCGGATCCTAATTATGAATGCCGGTACGCCTCAGATGTCGGGCGCCCATCTAACAAAGGCTCAACGTTCGCTGGCCGCCAGCTCGGCATACCGTTCAGCGTGGTTTGCTCAGGAGGGCGACCTGATCGTCTCCCCGGTAGTGATCCCGGCGGATCTGTTATCCTTCATTGGCGCGACGCTCGATTTCGATGCATCGAGTCTTCGCCTTGTTGTACCTGCGAGCCGCCAATCGACGATTCTCGATGATTGCACGTTGCTGTCCCAGCCCGTTGTCGAGCGGCTCAAAAGACATATTCGTCAGAAATCCGCCTGGCGATTGTATCCCTGCTACTTTACTGAAGGTGTCGCACGCTTGGCGGCCAAACTTGGCATATCGAAGACCGGGGACGACTTCGCTCTGCAGCGCGGGCCTGATCTTTTGAATCGCAAGAGCCACTTCCGTCAATTGGCAACAAGCGTCGCACTTCCGCTCCCTCATGGATGTGTCGCGACGGACCCAAATGGACTATTCAAAGCGGTCACTGCCCTCAAATCCGAGACCGGCAGGGTCATTGTAAAGTTGGATAATGGAGCTGGAGGAGTCGGAAATGTCATCTTGACCGGCAGCAAAAGCGATCCGCTACCTGGAGCCAGAGATACTCGGATGATTTCGTGGCCGTCGCTTGATCCTGACGCGCTTTACTCTGAGATCACAACAGCATCGTGTAAGACGCTGGTCGTGGAATCATACCACTTGGCCCGATCTTTATTTTATCTCGAGTATGCAATCCAGGATGATGCATCAATCGGTTTTATCAACAGTGGAAACATACGCCTGCGTAAAAGCACAGATCGGTCCGAACGGGCTCTCACCTGGACGGGGCTTGAGCTTCCAAGCGACCTGGAGAACGAGCAATGGTTGACTGCCCAGGAGCATGCCTACCGATTTGTGGCACTAGCGAGAGACCTGGGCTATCGCGGAATGATCAACATCGACGCCATTTTCACAAAAGACGGACGGTTGCTGTTCAATGAAGCGAACGGCCGCTGGGGTGGCGGATCGGTGTTACACAACATTGCGATCCGGCTGCTCGGCTTCGACTATTCCAGCCGCAACGTTATTCTATCTGTAAGAAATGTGCGATCGCCATCCTTTCAAGCGGCGCATGATCGCTTCTTCAAAGAAGGATTCCTATTCGACCGCACACGTAAGGCGGGCGTGATCCCGCTTGCCGCCGACGAGGAGGCTGGTACCGTGGAGTGCGTTGTGATTGCGCCCGACAGGACCGCGGCCCACGATCAGCAACACCGACTTTTGAGTTCCTAGGGAGAACATCTCACACGCTCAATTCACTGCCCCGTTCCAAAGCAGCGCTTTCTCAGCCCCTAGATAAAAGGGAGCAAAGTCAGAGCAAATGGGTTCGGCGCTGCGGCCGGCTGCCCTCGCTTCAACGCCGGACACGGCGAGAGGCTAGGCTGTGATCGCTAATGCCAAACGTCGGATCCTGATCGTGCCCCTGCGCGGGACATATTTCTCGCCCAGCTGACCGCTCGCTGCAACGGGCTATCCTGCGCAACGGCATCGGCCAGGCGCATTGCGTCCATCAATCCCACGTTGCAGAATATTAGAGTCATGCTCAAGCGGCTGCGCTTGCAACCAGTGACTTTGCAAGTGAAACAGCGCGGAACCGATCTTCGGGTGAGGGTTATGGCGAGTGAGACCTTCGTCAACCGGCTGATCGCAAAGCTGAACAGCGATGCCTGGCCTAGAGCTCTTACGCAGATGCTCATTGAGGCTGCCAATACCAGTAGCATACTTCTGACCAGCTGAGCTGTGCCACTTATTTTCCTTGATGATAGGCGACTTGCATACTCTCAAGAGGTCGGTTTCATCGGCGGAGGGATTCGCCTGGCTTGCGACGATGCGTGTCCGCCCGCGAGGCGCTCAGACGACGGAGTGCGGCAAGGATGACCCGCTCGCCGGAGTTTTGAACTCTGCTGCATCGCTGCCAGTGTCGTAGACACGCGGCTATGCCCTTCTTCTGGTTCTACGCGAGCCATCGTCCAAATCTCAGAAGAGAGTCCACATCAGGCTTGGCAGTACGCTCCTTGAACCCGGCCCTGATGCGTGCCCGGCCTTGACAGCTCGATAAGAGACGCATCTCGAAACGCGAGAGGCTCGCCACTACCGCTTGCGAAAACCCAGGCCGTCCGGGATACACCATCGCGCAGCGCCGACGCGCCTCCCTGGTCTCACCCTAGCGACGAAGATGGCCACAATCACCGAGCAATCTTTGCTCGGAGGCGCGTAGTGGCCTATACATGGATCAATGTTAAGCAAGGCTTCCGACCAGAATTGTCGCAGACCTTACGACAACAGCTGACCACAAGATGAGAAATGAAATAAGTTCCCGGAGAACTCGCCCGCCACCCGATTCTCAGAGAACCATATCAGGCGCGCTACCTCATAGCCGAGCGCCGGAACTTTCGATGATCCGGCGGTTCGCGCCGCCGCGTTTTGAACAGAAGTAGACGAGAGATCGGCGCTCCCCGCTCGACACCGGCTTTACTTCATGCCGGACCTTACAGGTTGTGACAAGCACGGCGCCAAATGGCGGTCGGAATACGTGCTGTTCGTGCCTAGTAGGATATACCACGAACTCCCCCCCGTCGAAGTCTCTCGCTAGCTGCACAATCACCGAGTACTCGAAATCCGGATCACTCTCCGCATCCAAATGGATGCCAACAAAGGACCCGGGCGGCATACGATGCATTTGGCATCGGCGAACCACGTAATCTGAGGATGCCCCGAAGATCTGTCTCAGCGCGAAGCTGCGGTCTTTACTTTCAATTAGCTCCATGATCTGCCCTGAAGCTGTACCACTCACGTTGCTAGGCCTGTGGCCGGGTGGAGCTACCCTCACGCGCTTCACAAAGACGCTGTGGAAGTCGCCGGCATCTCCCTCCCGCACTTCTTCTTCCGGAATCTCAGCCTGCAGCTGATCGATCTTGGCCAAGTCGGCTTGGGTGAACAATATCTGGGGAGCGATCACGGCCGTCCCCTTTACCAACAGCTCTACGCGGTACTTTGTCAGCACTTCTTCTGAAAGCAGGCGGGATTTATCACTCATTGTGCGCGCCATGCGAGCTCACTCCTTTGATCTTCGAAGCAGGACTCCGGGTCCTGGTGCATTGAGACGAATGCTTGCTCCCAATGCTCGCCATCGAACTCGGTTATTCTTACGCGTGCGATCGTGCTTCTATCCAGGCATCGAATATTCACGCTGAACCCGGATGGGTTCGACCTCGGCCTATAGAATGGTTTTACCCCACAGAGCCGGCAAAACGTGTGCCGAGCAATGTTCTTGTTGAACTGATACGTAGTGAGAAATTCTTCACCGCGCTCGATGCGTAGCTTATCGCCAGTTACGAGCAAGTGGATAAACCCAGACATTTGACAAATCGAGCAATTGCATCGAACTCCAGAGAGCTCTCGCGGCGCTCTGACGTAGAACTTGATAGAGCCACAATGGCAACGGCCATGATGTTGGATCTCCGAGTGATCATCTCCCGTGCGCGCCGCAATTCCGATGAGATCGCGGCACCACTGGACGCTGATCCGATAGGCTCTAAAGAATTCATCCAAAAAGCGACCACTACGGTCAGGCTGCACAAGTTCACCAATCAGCCGGCCTGTCATTTCTCCGTGGTACTTCTCCGCGGGATCTTCTCCGCCGACATGGCTGCGAAAATACTCAAGATCGTCCGGCTGCGCTTTAAAGGTTTTGGCCAGAGTGGTCCACAGCGACTGGATCATGTCCGCAGCATGTAGCTCAAAAGCTACCATGTAAGCGCAACGAACGAGGGAGTCTTTCGAGGACAATCCGGCATAGAGAGAATGCAGGTACTGCTTCGTCCTAGAGGTATAGTTGGGCAGTATTGCTCGGCCGAGTAGTTGGGAGGCATCCTTTTTCAACAGGTTGGAGTGAAAGTTTTTCGTCAACAGAATATCCGGTAGCGCGGCCTTGCCCCCCTGGAGAATTCGGCCATGGCCACCGGTCTCATCCCAACAGATAAAGTTCGCGACCACGCTGGTCAGCTCAATGTCTCGCGCAATATCCCGATTGTGATGCATTGCATCAAATATGAGGTCCCTTTGGGACCCCGCCTGCAGGTACGGGAACGCCTGTGACATCGCCAGATATTCGGGCAGCAGACTGGCTACCTGATCTTCGGACATCTGCGCGGCGAACGGATGCGGGCCGAACAAGGCTCGCGCTTGCTCGGTCAGGTACTCGCAGCATATCTTCGGAGGCTGATCCGCTGCAGCTCGAGACGCTTGAGATGTCATGTGACCCCTGCAGATGAGAAGCGAACGGTCCCTGACGGAGCAACTTCGTGTCCGGGCCAACCATTAACCGTCCTGGGTTTCATCGGCTTCGAAGGGCCAATGATCGCGTTCACCTTCCAGGCGAACTTTCGGTAGTTTCCTTCGCGATGGCAGACAGCGCCATGCTCAGTCCAACTCATGAGCATTGAAGGAATGCGTTCAGTATTGGAGCGGCGGGAATCCGATCGGATTCCCGTCCACGAGCAGTCCGACGCCGCAACGCCCGCCACGACCAGCATTCGCGCGGAGACTCATAATGGATACTGCGCCGCCCACGCCATTTTGATGCTAATGTCGCGTGCGCGAGTGGCGTGCCTGGCCGCTCGGCGCGCTTGCAGCTTTCGCGATGTTGGGCGAATGGATCAAAGCCTCGCGGTTGCTGCTCCCGCCATTTCGTCGAACCGCTGTCAGCCTGGGACAGAATTGTAGTCTCCAATTTGTACCTATGATGCTCTTAAGTCCTTTGGAGGCTGGTGTCATACCGCTGCTGGCGGCACAAAGCATCTCACAGAGACCCTCGCCCGTTCTTCGCGTTCGCGATGACCGCCTCTAAGTTCTTGGTGGCTCACAGCAATCATCATGCCAACTGTTGAATTCGCTCCGTAGGATCTGACCAAGTTGATAAAACGGTCGTGACGCCTCCTCATTGCGAGTGTATCGAACTTCAGAGCCTGCGCGCCGCTGTCAGAAAGCAAACAGCGAAGAGCCAGCGGCCGCTCAAATGCGTACAGGTCTGCTCAATCGCGGAGATTGCTTCAAAGGCGACGCATAGGTTGACTCTGCGCTCCGAAGCCAGCGACAGCGCTTTGTGCGTGCAGACGGCAGCGCTAGTACGGTGACCCGGGTCGCTGACTATTCAGTCTTGGCTCGTGCCCGTTACGTGAGAAGCAATGGCCTTCCACGACCTCCAACACGGCCGAACGGGACCCTGGAACATGCGCAGGCCCCTTTGTCTGTGCCCCGACAATCCCGCGCGACTCCGTTGTAGCATAACGTGGTCTACGGAACATGCGGCCCCGCTGCTCGCGATATCGACGGATACCATTGGCAGACGCTATTGGTAGCTGGCCGAGATGCGTCGGCACTTGTTGTGCGCTCTCCGACACGGGTGCGGCGGTGATACATTCCTCGGGCGTATCCACTATCATGGCCTGGACTCTCCGGATCGAGCGTCACGAGCAAGTGCCGCAAGATCGGGTTCGAGCTTCGGTTGAAGCGAGAAAATTGCGTCTATCAACGCCTGCGCCGGTTGCTCAGCGGCCTCAACCAGCGCCGCCCTCTCGGCCCGCGCAGAGGGAGCGAACACACGCTTAACGACCGTCGGCGAGCCCTTGAGGCCGCAGTTGGAGGTGTCTTCGACACCGGCTTGTTGCGCGCTCCATTTCACGATTTGGGCACGCGCTGCACGCAAGGCATCCGCCATCGCGCCGCGCCGGATCTGATTAGTCGCCTCAAGCATGGTGACGAGGCACGGCAATTTGGTTTGCAACACCTGCACACCTCCTTCGCAGCGTCGTTCCACTTCAATCGTTTGAGCGGCGAGGTCCAAGGATCGGATCTTCGCGACGTAAGTTAGCTGCACTACGCCCATTCGCTTTGCGATGCCGGGCCCTACCTGCGCAGTATCGCCGTCGATGGTCTGCTTTCCCGTGAAAATGAGATTCGTCGGGCGATAGTCCTTACCGATTTTCCGGATGGCGGTTGCAAGTGCATACGTTGTGGCCAGTGTGTCGGAGCCCGCAAAGCAGCGATCGGTGAGTAGGACGGCGCGATCAGCACCATAAGCCAGCGCCTTTCGCAAGGACTCTTCTGCCGATGGCGGTCCCATGGTAAGCACGGTAATTTCGCCGCCGAATCGATCGCGCACCTCCAGCGCGGCCTCGAGCGCGAAGAGGTCATATGGGTTGATGATGGTCGGCACTCCCTGGCGCATGATTGTATTGGTCACGGGGTGAACACGGATTTGCGCCGAGTCCGGAACCTGTTTGATGCAGACGACATTGTGCACGATGTTGCTCCAACAGTTGCGATAGCTACGAAGAGAACAGCAAGTGTTGTACCATCGCCGCCGTTTCGGAATCGGCTCGCTGTCACAAGGGCTTAAAACGGGCGATAAGTCGCTCCAGCCCGCTCTTCCTGACGAACGAATGCCGACACAAGTCAGGGCACCAACAACGCGGTTCCGCTCGTCACGCCAGCCGAGAGACGCAAGGAATGCTCGCAGGCTAACTGCCGCGAACCACCTGCGGGCATCGGACCGATCGACGGTTAAGCATTGCCGCTCACACGTCCGCAGAATAGGGATAATAGCTTATTACATGTTCGAGCTACCGACGGTTCGCGATTGTATGGTGCGCAGGTGAGGCTCTGTAACTCATGGCGCACAAATCCATGTTGCGCGCGCGCCACGTCGTCGCCGCAGGCCGGCCCATTCCCTTCAGAGGGCGTAGATTGCCTCTTCGGAATCATTCTTCAACTATCTGTTTGGCAGCAGAAGTTCCGGCGGATGTGGTTCTTCAGAACCGCTTTATCTCAACTCCGTATTTTCGCAGCGCATAGCCGATTTGGCGCGGGGTTAGTCCGAGTAGGCGCGCTGCCTTGGCCTGCACCCAGCCAGATTTTTCCATGGCCGCAATGACACGCTCGCGATCGGTCATGCTCGAACCACCAACGAGAACTGTGCCGGCAGGTGCCAGTGGGGCCGATTCGCAGACAGACTGCGGTGGCAACGTCGTTTGAGCTAGCGGAATGATGGACTTTGCAGGCATCGGCTGCATGGGTACCGCCACGTCGGTCTTGTCGTTCGATGTGCTTTTCCAGAGCATCATGGAAAGGCACTGGCCTTGGGAGCATGCAAAGTCACTTCTCACAATCGACGGCCCGGTACACAGCGTCGCTGTTCGCTCGATGCAGTTTTCGAGTTCGCGAATATTTCCCGGAAACCCGCAGTTCATCAGTACATCGATCGCACTCGCCTCCAGGGTGAGCGTACGGCCGTTCTCGCTGTTGAACTTTCTGAGGAACTCTCTGGCTAGCAGCGGAATATCAGTGCGTCTTTCGCGCAGCGGCGGCAACAACAAGGGAACTACGCTAATACGATAGTAGAGGTCCGCGCGGAAGTCGCTCCTTGCCACAGCCTCTTCAAGGTTCTTATTGGTCGCAGCTATGACTCGAACATCGACCTTAATCGTGTGATTGCTGCCGACGCGCTCGAACTCCTGCTCTTGCAGAACTCGCAGCAACTTCGCCTGGAACGGAGCTGAGATCTCTCCGATCTCATCCAGAAATAGCGTCCCTTTGTCAGCAAGCTCGAAGCGCCCCTTGCGCGAGCTGACCGCACCGGTAAAGGCACCTTTCTCATGGCCAAACAATTCCGATTCCAGGACCGTCTCGGGCAGCGCCGCGCAATTCAGTTTAACGAACGGTCGTTTAGCACGGGACGAGGACTCGTGAATTGCCTTGGCTACGAGCTCCTTGCCGGTGCCGGATTCGCCACGCAGCAGAACCGTGCTGTTCGATTTGGCTACAACCGCAATCTTCTCGAGCAGCCCGCTCAGCGCGGCGCTGTCGCCAATAATCCCGTGGGCGTGAAGCTTCTTGCGCTCGCGAGCGACCACCCCAAGCTCAACTACCTTCTGTGGCTGGTCTTTGTCCACTAACAATCGTTCGCGATCGCAGGCGAACAAGCGATGTAGCTTCACTGTTTGTCCCACCAAGTCGGCGACCATAGCGAGCAGCCGCGCATCGTACTCGAGCCGAAGACTGGAACTATCGTCCTGGATACGGTCTACCGTCAGCGTACCAACGACCCTCGCTTCGATACGAATAGGAGCCCCAATGAACGATACGCGCACGCTGTCGGAGGCGCCGAGAAGCTCCCGGTCGGCAGCGCTGAAGGCCGGCTCGCCGGCTACGCTCTCGACAACAAGAGGCCCGTCTGTCGCTACGATCTGGGCGATTGCATTCTGCGGCAGCCACGTGCGGTAACGTTCGTCACTGCCTTCGCTCCAGCCGGCGCGAACGGTAATTTCCGGGATGCCGTCATCGCGGAATAGTGAGACGATGCCGTGTCGCATCTGCACAAACGATTGCAGCAGGCCAAGGACCTTGGCCAACGTGACTTCGAGCCGATCAGGAGCGCTGACTACTTTCGATATTTCGAAGATGCCGGCCAGCGCGCTCTCATACGACGGCTGCCCCGAGGGATTACGCTCCGGCTCCGGTTGCGAGGTAGGTCGTTCGCCCGAGGATGGGATATGCAGCATGAGCCTGTCTCCGTTGTCTTGATTATCCTCCCTGGAGTCATGCTGGGATTGGCGAGCTTCGTTTTGCATGTCACTCTCTGATCTAGCCCCACGTGTTGACGGGATGACATAGAACCGTGACACCTTATTATGGCACGACACGAAACTTGCAATGTGCCCTCGTTTCACTTTTTGCGGATCGTGCGCGTCGTCAGCGGAGAACATACGTGCCGCTGCAGGACACGTCAGCTGCGTCGCCAGAGCGGCGGCTTTACAAATGCTGCCCGCCATTGATCGGCACCTCGGCTCCCGTGACATAACTCGCCGCATCCGAGCACAGGAAGAAGATGACCTTGGCCACTTCATCCGGGGTCCCCACTCTGCGCAGCGGGATACTTGGCACGAGACGGGCTTCCGTGTCCGGCGATAGCATGTCGGTCTTGATTTCGCCGGGTGCGATCGCATTCACGCGAATGCCATGCGGCGCATAATCATAGGCCAGCTCGCGTGTGAGGCTCGCAAGCGCCGCTTTCGACGTCGCATAGGCGCTACCGGCGAATGGGTGCACCCGTGAGCCTGCTATTGAAGTCACATTTACGATTGCTCCTGACGCGGCTCTTAGCTCGTCAAACAGACCCTGCGCCAGCAGGATCGGAGCTACCAGATTAAGATGAAACACCCCCATCCAGGTCTCGGTTGACGTGGTCAGCGACGTCATCCGATCGCCAGTGGGTGTTTTCGGCGAGACCCCGGCATTATTCACCAGCGCGTGCAAGGGCGCACCAGCCAAGCGCTTCTTGACCTCGGTGATCGCACGCGGCAGCATTCGATGATTGCTGAGGTCGATCTGGAAATGATCGTCATTCCCTGCCTCCCAGGAGCATCGCTCGCTGTCGAAAGGTTGGCGCGCGCAAGAAATGACACGCCAGCCCGCCTCCGAGAACAGCTTGGCAGTGGCATGACCAATTCCGCGCGATGCCCCGGTGAGCAACATCGTCTTTTGTTCTCTACGATTATCACGCGCTTTATCGGCGTAAACGAGGCAACCCAAATGTGTTTCGGCCAGCGGCTCTCTAATCAGATTGTCATTCGGCAGATCGAGATCCAAGGCCGCCTCCTCTACTGCTAGGCCAGCGGACGATTAGCAGGATTTGCGCCACTGCGGTGCAGATAAATCACCTCCATTTTGCGTCCTAACGTCGCGCACGCCGAACACTTGGCCGATTTCAGACAGCCGTGGGTGTGCTTTGTGACAACAATGGCAAATCAGCTACGTAAGCTCTCTAGCACACTCGCCTGCTTCATCACAGGGGACGGACCGCGCTCGCTTTCTTGATCGCGCAACCGAATGAGCTGCGGCTTGTCGCCGCCTCACCGAAGTCAACGACCGCTCGGGAGCGACCACGGACATTTTGCCGTGCTAACTCCAAAACTGACGTACCCGCCTCGCACGTCAGATTTGTCATTCGTCGATTCTGTTTGTCGCACCCCTGGGCAGAACTCGGGATATCGCTGGACGGGTTGGCTCCAGGCACGAGCTGGCGAACTGATATGTTCATCCACGCTCGAGCACTGATCAGCTCCGATTTGTCGCTTACCGAAGCATGACGACGACGTGTTCCGTCTGATTAACGCTGCGCAGCACTTTAGGGCGGTTGTTATCGACGTCATGGCTCAAGCCAGGGCACCCGGCCGTCGCTTCGTTCCGCTCTTCGCTGCAAGTTCTCGCCAACAGCATCACGTTGGGCAGACGATTGTTGCCTGTACAAGAACTGGCAGTACTCTTGGATGCAAAGAGCGACAATCAGGTCAATCAAGCGCGCTACAACTTTCATGAAGTTACGAGCTCTTGCGAGTTGTCTTCGACCAAGATCAACCTGCTCGGATCGTTCAACTCGAACTCTATAACGCGTGGAGCAAAGAGACGCGCATAGCGCGTGAAGGCGCTCGTTGGGGGAAAACGGATCACCGTGTCGCAGCGCGCAAGGAGATACATCTCAGTGAGGGCAGAAAAGCCACCCTCGGCTCCGAGGGCGGCGTTGTGCAACGGGCCGGCGTGAGGCGCCTGGAACTGTTTTGGAATCGTAAAAACATCGGGAAGTATTGCCGACATCTGCTCAAGGATGAGCGCGCTGTCCGTGCATAGGAACGCCCTCACAGGCTTCGCATGTGGTAACGCCCTCGCCTTGTCAATGGCATTACAGACCTGTCGAAAGGCGCGCTCCGCGTCCGCCCAGTAGGGAGCATGCCCCATAATGTCCTCACCGTTGCCATGCCGGACATGAATGCCGATCACGCTGTACGGCTCAAAGTGCTCGCGGTAGATAGCATCAATCCGAGCCTGAATTGCAGCTCGCGGCTTGATGCTCCGAAAGATCTCTCGCTCCGCCTCCTGATCGCAGCGCCACATCAGGCAGGCATCACACACAACCGTGTTAGCGTCACTATCGCTCTGACTTTGGAACAGTTGATCGAGTTGGTCGCGTTCACGGAAGATCTGCTCGTCCGGGCGGTAGACGCAATCGATAGATGGCTTGTTCCACCATACCGGAAAGAATGGTCCCGGAAACGAACGTTTGTTGATGTCGTCGTCGCAAATCACCGGCACGCCGGCAATGTCTTCAACCGGTTCGAAGAAGACCGGAAAGGCATTGGTGAATGGTTCATCAAGATAGCAAGACCCCCGCCAATCGATGGCTAGCGTCCGCCCTGTCTGCTTTGCAAAACGCCAAGCTGCCGCCAGGGACCACAGACAGTCGCCAAAACCCGTACGCCGCCGGGACACTACGAACCGATCATTCATCGCACCGCTAACCATCTCGATTGCCTTTTCGCGCGCTCCTGGTTGGACAAAAGACATCGATACAGACATCTCGGGTCTCTTCTCGCCCGGCGTCACAGTCTGAAATTGCGGTTCCGGCGATCTGCGTCGGTAGAACTTCATAGCAGGGCTATCCGTGATGGCCGCGTCCTCTCAACACTTTCTGTCCTTTCTTTAGCGGTGTTGCATCTACCTGCCCGAAGTCCGATGCCCAATACTCCCTGTGCGTCGGATGGAATGGTCCCCTCACATGCAGGCATAGGAGGCGTGGCCACATGCGCTTCGTGGTGCTTCACCAAGGACTCGGGACGGATCGATCTCTGCCCCGAACTCCCCTGCCAGCAGCTGCCGCAGCAACAGTTTGGCGTCCAACGTAACCGGCTGAAACACAACAGGACGCTCGAGCGTGGTTTTGCAATAAGCTTCAGTCGCGTAGAACGCGATGCGGTCGATCTCCCCGAGCTCGACTCCTGCGGTAGACAGGCAGTATCGGATCGAGTTGCTAGGGAGCTTGTTGGATGGCTTGACACAGTTGAGGCGCTCGTCTTCGACAGCAGCAATTACGCGGTGATCCTGCACAAGAACCGCAGCGCCATCGTGAACAGATCTATTCGGCAGCTCCGGAGAGCTTTCATGGATTTTATCAAGGTCACAACTCAGTCCCGGGCACAACATCCCGTTCTCCATCGTCATGAGGGGAAGGCCAACTGCCGTCCCACCGAACTAACCTATACAGTCACGCTCCGCCGCTGCGGGGCCAGACAGCACAACACGACTTTGCAAGGTCTGTCTCGGCGCGTAGCGACAGGCGCTCAGAAATAGGGTGCTGGCGTCCGATGCAGACGGACCGAACAGGCGGCCATAGAGCTGGCTTGATCACGGCCTCTTAAGGCCGCTGCAGAAGCCGCTGTAACAGACCAGGCCGCTCGCGAGCTACCGCGGAAGGACTCATGACACTGCATCGATTGACTTTCTCCCTTTCGCTCAACTCACGTCAACGCAGCAGGCGCCGCCGAAATAGTGCTGTCGACGCGAGAAATGGCAAGACCGCGTAAACACAGAGCGCACCTACGTGCAGGGCGGCACTGTCGGCGCCGCGCTCAAGCATCGTTGGACGAATAAGGTCGACCGAATGTGCGAGCGGCAACAAGCTGGCAAAATGCTGAAATGAGTCGGGCAGTTGGCTCGTCGGAAAGACCGCGCCACAGAGAAACACCATGGGCGTAAGGACGAGCGACTGGTAAAACACGAAGTAATCGTAAGTTGGCGCAAGAGATATGACGACCATTGCCAGGCTGGCGAAGACAAGGCCGGTAAGGGCGACTGTTGGTATCGCACAAAGAATGGACGACCAGGATGCATAACCCAGCGCGGCAGCGACAATCCCGATTGCTGTCCCGGCTAGAACGGACTTACTGGCCGCCCACACCAACTCACCTAGAACGATATCTCCGAGCGTGAGCTGTGTGAACAGAATTCCCTCCCAGGTGCGCTTGACACCCATCCTAGCAAAGGCCGCATACAGCGTTTCAAAGGTCGCTGATGTCATCGCGCTGATTGCGACCATACCAGCCGCCAGAAAGGCAATGTACGAAGTCCCCTCAACCCGTCCCACGATGAGTCCGAGGCCAAAGCCAAGGCCCAACAGATTGGTGATGGGGTCTGCGAGATTGCCGAGAATCGATGCAAGCGCGACTTTCCTCCATGCCAGGAAGTTTCGTCGCCATACCGCGATCCAGTTGTACGCGTTAGCCGGCATCAACGATGCATAACCTTCATCCATCGCTCATTTCTCCATCTCGCGCCCGGTCAACCGCAAGAACACGTCTTCGAGATTCGCGGGGCGCTGCAGTACGCGAAGGTCCGCTTGCCCGCGCAGGTGCACGCGGACTTGCTCCGGATATGGCGCGTAACAAAAGAGCGTCTCTCCACTCACTTCGATATGGCGCGCATAAGGCCTGATCAGCTCTCGTAGTTGATTGACATCACCGCCATAGATCTCGATCACGTTGCAGCCGATATGCTCGTCGATCAAGGCGTCTGGCTTGCCTTCGGCGATTTTGCATCCACTCTCAAGCACGCATAGCCGATCGCACAGGCGCTCGGCCTCTTCCATGAAGTGAGTGGTCAAGAGGATCGTCTTGCCACGCGCTAGCAGGGCCCGCAGGCGTTCCCACATCAGGTGGCGTGCATGCGGATCCAGCCCAGTGGTCGGCTCGTCCATCACGAGTAGATCTGGATCATTAATCAGGGCACGCGCCAGCGTCAGCCGCCGCTTCATGCCACCGGACAACTCGGAGACACGCACGTCCGCTTTGCTTTCAAGGCGCGCAAACTCAAGCAGCGCGGGCGCAACCGCCTCGATCCTGCTAGCGCTCATGCCGAAATAGCGGCCAAACACAAGCAGGTTCTCTCGCACAGTGAACTCGAGCTCAAGGTTGTCGAACTGCGGCACCACCCCGACGCGCACACGCGCCGCACGCGCGCGCGACGGCACAGGCTCATCGAGGACTGTAATCTTGCCTCCGTCGGGCGAAATCATGCCGAGGAGCATGCGCGCAATCGTACTCTTGCCAGCTCCATTCGGCCCAAGCAGTCCAAAGCACTCTCCGCGCGCAACCGAGAACGACAGGTCGTTGACGATAAGCTTGTCGCCAAATGACTTCTTTACACCGGCAAGGTCGATCGCCACAGTGGACATGTTCATCTTAGGCTGACAGAAGTCGTTCCGTGGACGATGGCTTCTTGGCGACCGTTTTGCTCCAGAGCATGCCCTCGCACCAAACATGGTCGACACGCCCCCATTGGCAAGCTGCCGCAGCGTCCGGAAAGAATCCTCTTCCGTGGAGGTTGGCGCTCGTGTTGCAGAGCAGCGGAATGCCCGTGAGTTGCTCAAATTCGACGAGAAGCGCAGCAATTTCGTGAGGAGAGTTGCGGGAAATTGTCTGCAGCCGCGCCGAGCCGTCAAGGTGGACCACCGCCGGGACCTTGTCGCGCCAATTCGCCCGGGTCTGGTGATCGAACAGCATGTAAGGATCTGGCGTGCCCGGGCTGAAGATCTCCGGCGCCCGATCCTCAAGACAGATCGGCGCCACTGGTCGGAAGTGCTCGCGACGTTTGATCTCATTGAGATGATCCTTCATTGAAGGGCATGCTGGGGCTGCAAGAATGCTTCTACCCCCCAACGCCCGCGGCCCAAGTTCGGCGCACCCGGAAAGAAAGATGACGGGCTTATTGTCGGCAAGAATCGACGCAAGTTCACTCAGACTGCAAGGTACGGCCTCCCACTCCGGCGGAACCTCGCTCTCCTGGAGGGCAGGACCACTGTAAACTGACCATTGCAATGGCCCGAAGCCATCCTGCGCTGCCATGGCTCCGCACGCCGCGCCGATTGCCGAGCCGCTGTCATTCGGAAACGGGGGCACCCAGACATCATCGAATAATCCCGTCGCGCGAAGCGCGCTGTTCCATTTGATATTGAGACCGCAACCTCCGGCGACACATAGATTTCGCGCTCCCGGAAGCGACGAATATCTCAGCAGAAGCAGCGCGATTTCCCTAACAAGAAGACGTTCCAGAAACACATGGAACGAGGCGAGGACGTCCTCCGCTCGCTTGGTGGCCAGGCGCAATGCGCTTGCCTCGAAGAACGCGTGCATAGCTGCAAGAGACGATTCCGCATTGTTGATGTCTTCGCGGTAGCGGCGAGCCTGCTCCGTGTCGGCCGCCAAGCGTGTTTCATAAAGCTCCTGAAACACTTCCACGATGCTTTCATCAACGGAGCCAAGAGCGATGTAAGCCATCAGCTTGCCGGCGATGCCCAGATCCCAATTGGAGCGGTTCGGCTGCCGGTATGGCCCGAAGTGAAGGCCCGCGGCAGCATAGGCGTGGCCAATCATCGGAAACAGCGATCCGATGAACCGAGCTCCGCGCGGTTCGACATAGTAAAGACGTGGAAAGATACAGCCATCCCATACCAGACAGAACGAGGGCTGTCCCTCGGCTGCAAAGGGACTGGTGCTATATGCCGACGCGACATGGCCTGTGACATGCGGGTAGCTCTTATATGGAAACTCCTTGCCTCCGAGGAGGAGGCCAACGCCGTCGACCGGATCAAGGAGGCCCTCAGCATGACGCTCGACATATGGCGCGCCTTTTAGCGCGACCTGCACCGCTCCGCTTAGGAGCTGGAACTGCGATTCACTCTCTCCGTCCCAGCCGTCAATGACGAACTGATCGATATCCCGCGGCTCCAGGCCATGCTCCGCCAAGGCGCGCACGACTGCATCGAGATTGTCGACGGACTGATAGCGTAGACTGTTGCCGCGCTTCTCTTGCTCAACACAAAAAAGAAGCCGACCGTCTTCGACGACAGCAATTGCTCCGTCATGTGTCAGCTTTATTCCGCAGATGCGCATACGTGCTCCTGGCCTAATGACCGACGTTTGATTGTTCCGACGAGGCGCCTGGCTTCCGAAACCGGACGATCAAGCAGTCTTCGTTTGCCGATCCGGTGCAGCAGTGCCGACGCTCGACCTCCGATAGGCTCTCCTTAAAGAGAGCGATCACAGTTTCTGCACCAGCAGCATGCCCCCAGCGTTGACATAGTTCATCACGCGCAGACCCGAAAATCAGAGTGCCACCTGGCGCAAGCATACTCACCAGGTTGCAGATAGCCGCATGCATCTCCCTCACGTCTTTGAGGTAGTAAAGAACCTCGGCCACGACAATCAAATCGAACTGCTCAGTGGTCGAGAACCGCTGAATGTCGCAGGTCACCCAAGTAATATGTGACCACTTACTGGTCCGCAGTCGCGCTCGCTCGATTGCCTGCGGCATGACATCCACAACGGTAAGTCGCTCGCATAGCGGCGCCAGCATCTCCGTGAATGCACCGGCTGCACATCCTACTTCGAGGGCAGACGCAGCATCTCCGTTGCCACACGACATCCGGAGCATTTGCGCGTATCGCTCCTGCTCGAACGAACTGCTGTCAAGGCGCCATGGGTCGTCGACAGCCAACTCTCGCTCTAATAGCTGATGGTTCGCGTCCAGATTCATGAGACGACCACTTATTTGTAGGCAGTCGAGCGTTCGCGACCGGAAACACTCTCCGTGGCCGCGAGGCCCCCTTTTTGAATGGCAGTATGAATGGCAGTAGGCCCCATCCCTACACTAGCCGCGCCTCGTCCGTCATTGGGGCGCAGGATGACACGCTGCTTCTCCTCTTCCGCCGGCACATTGGTAACTTTTCGGGATAGCCAATCGCTATTGCTCAATGTACAAAGCGCATAAGCCTTCAATGGTAGTAAAAGAAAGATATTGATCGGTGTGTGGAGCGAGAAGCCGATAAACCGCAAATCGCGGGCACGAAGCGCTGCCACACTGCACCGGACCATAGTCATTGCAGCAATCGTCAATCCCGTCCACCAGGGTATAGAGCCACCGATCACGAGCTGTGCAAGCGCAGTAAGTGTTGAAATGGCGAGGAGAAGTGGGCCGAGATTTTGCCCGATAACATCTAGGGTCAAATATCCATCGAGCTCTGGCAGCAGGCGCAATGCAAGAAACGTATCTCGAAAGGTACTGCGGGCCCAACGGAGCTGCTGACGCAGATATGGCCCAAGACTGTGCGGGACGACTGTGGCTGCTATCGCGTCTGGGACGTATTCGGTTCGAAACCCCGCCTTGAGCATGAGTATCGTTAGATGGCGGTCCTCGCCGAAATCACTCGGCTTCCCACGAAAGAATTGCGCTTCGTATTGGTCAAGAAGCAAGGTGAGTGCGGAACGCCGATACATTGCACATGGGCCGCAGCAACACATGACGGCACCGAAGCGCGCCTGTGCCGCGCGCTCTTCGTTGCACGCGAGCCAATATTCCATATCGATCAGCCTGGTCAGCCAGGTCTGGTTGCGATTACTTGCTACGAGTTGACCCATCGCCGCACCAATTTCCGGGTCATGCATCTTCAATACAAGCTTCGTGACGACGTCGGGAGCAAGAACCGTGTCGGAATCGACGTTGACAACCAGATCCCCGGATGAGCTGCGTATTGCAGCGATCTGCGCTTTGCGCTTTCCGACGTTGTTGGCCAACAAGATGATATTGAATCTCGGATCAATGGCATATATCTGGTGTACAGGCGCGACCACGTCCCGGTTTGCAGACCCGTCATCGACCACATAGACCCGCATCTTTCCGGCGTAGTTTTGACTGGCAATCGACTCCAGACATTCAGCAAGCGTGTTTGGATTCTCATTGAAGCACGGCACGATGACGTCCACAGAGGGAAGGACCACCTCGGCTTGTCCGAGGCTGTCCTGTAGCGATGAGCTGATCGTCGGCTGGGCATAAAGCGCTTGCACGCTCTTATAGACAGTCGAGAGTAGCGCATAACTTGAAACAGCGGCAGCACTGGTTGTCGCGAGCAGGTCCATAGGGTGCCAGTTCTTGTTCAGTGGAGTTGAGGGAGTGGACGGATTACAAACCCGCGCCGTTGTAGTGCCGGAATCAGAGATGCCAGCGCCTTCGTGGTCTGATCACGCAGCGTTGTATCGGTGCACAGTCTCTCCTCATCGGGAGGATACCCGTCGTGCAGGAGCACAATTGCACCCGGGCGAACGTTCGCCAGCACCGAATTCACAATTGTATCAACACCAGGGCGGGACCAATCTCTCGGGTCGACCGACCAGTGCAGAGCCGTGAGACCAGCGCTCGCCGTCATTGCGAGCACCTGTTGCGTCCATATGCCGTAAGGCGCTCGCATATGCCTGGGCGAGGCCTTCGGGCACGCCAGACGGATCGCCTCGCTCGCGGTCAGCACTTCATCCTGTAGCTCCGCAGGTCCGCATCTGGATAGATCAGGATGGGTCATCGTATGGTTCGCAACCTCATGCCCTTCCGCAATCACTCGTCGGATGAGGTCAGGATGCTCGATCGCGTACGTGCCGATGACGAAGAATGTCGCCGGAACCCGATGTTGCGCCAGCACATCGAGCACCTCTGGCGTACAAAATGGGTTCGGCCCGTCATCAAAGGTCAAATAGACAGCTCGACTTCCGCTCACGTCAGCGTAGTCGCAGCGGACAGTGGATGGGGTGGAATGCTCTGTCACAACTCAGGCCCGTTCCGATCGATGAAAGTCCCGGCCGGCCATTCGCTTATCGAGCGTCCCAGCGGAAACACCACGACGATCACGTCCTCGAGGCGGGTCGGCGATAAATTGGGATAGACATCCGGCTGCGTGGAGCGGACGCGAATGCCATGCATCAGGGTGGCGAGCCCCTGCCTTTCGACCAGTCGCGTCATATGTTTCTCAAGCGCCGACCGAACCGTGCCAAAGCCGAATGGAACGCCAAGCTCCTGCAGTACGGGATACATCACGCGCATTGCGTGGCTTATTCCAAGTCCTTCGAGATCCGGACGCACCGCATACAACCCCAGTTCTGCTACGAGGAGATCGACTTCACTAACTTTGATGAAGCGGCGTAGTAGCCCGAGGTGGGCCGCTACCCCGCGCGCGTCGTAACCAATTGCACGGAGCTCCGGTCTTGCGCCGGCCCAACTTCGGCTTCCCTCAAAGGGCTGCGCATTGAACGCGCCCGTCGGCCCATAACTCTTGCGGAAGAACTCCGCGAGCTCGGCATGATCGGCGAGCCGCAGCTCGTTCTCCCAACGAAGGCTCCACTGCACTTGAGCGCGCGCAGAAGAGCGTTCCGCAGCCGGGGACACGGCAATGTTCATGGCAAGCTTCCTTGCGCCAGTGGAATTAAGAGCGAGACGGTCAGGTGAACTCGTTAGTCGCCGAACGGCCAATCAAAACCGAGATGCGCGGACTTGCTGTGTCGGACCTCGGCACTGCTCGCCTGCACAGCGCCGCTGGCCCCATGCTCGCGAGGCAGCCAGCGCTCGGTTCGCGCTCCTCATCCGGCCAATGCCCTGCGTGCCATATATCGGAAGATGCCCACGATGCGATTCGACTAGCCAGAACCTGCCTGCACCAAAGAGCTTTTGCGCCTCCTGTCGCATCGATGTCCCTCGCTTTGATCTCTGAGGGCAGACCATCGACGCGCGGCCCTCATCGACGGCGCTTGGGATCGGCATCAAGTCAAACTGGCTTTCATACATCTTCGACACGCCCCGAATGCACTGGACAGGCGAGCCATTTGGAAAGGCGCCTGGATTTCTTGGCATCCGCAATCTGCGCCTGCCGCTATTCCCTGACACTAGAATGATGCTGAAAGCGCTCTCAAGTGTACGCGGGTAAACCTCGAATATGGAAACGGATGGCATCCCCATACCAAGGTTTATCGGACGCCGCTTGCCGACCAAACGAGCGCACTTCGCACGGAGGCGCAACACGGCTCGCATGCCGCGCCTGTAGACGGCCATGAAACGGACTCGGCGGCGCGCTCGCACGTCCAGGAGCTTTCCTCTGAGCTCACCTGAACGACCAAAATCCGTTGTGGTGTGCCTGGTTACTTTTTCAAACTTCAGTTTGCTATCCAACATCCCGCAATTTGGTAAAATCGATTGTTTCGATAGAACACATCCACACGATGGATAGACTGACAACATGCGGTTCAAAGGACTCGATCTAAATCTTCTCGTTGCGCTCGACGCCGTGATGACGGAACGCAACCTCACAGCGGCGGCTCGCAAAATTAACCTGAGCCAGCCAGCTATGAGCGCTGCGATCGCACGGCTGCGCACCTATTTCCGCGATGAACTATTTACTATGAGAGGTCGCGAGCTCGTCCCGACACCTGGCGCGGAGGCGCTTGCAGGTCCGGTTCGCGAGGCCCTGCTGCACATCCAACTCTCAATCATATCACGCGACGCGTTCGACCCGACTCAGTCGAGTCGACGCTTCAGGGTCATTCTTTCAGATTTCATGACGATCGTTTTCTTCCGCAGAATTGTGGACCGCATGGCACAAGAAGCTCCCGCCGTGCGGTTCGAATTGCTGCCATTTTCCGATGAACCCGATGAGCTGCTCCGTCGGGGCGAAGTCGACTTTCTCATTCTGCCGGAACTGTTCATGTCGAGTGCGCACCCTAAGGCGACGCTATTCGACGAGACCCTTGTGTGCGTGGGATGCCGCGCGAACAAGCAGCTATCCCGACAGCTTACGTTCGAGAAATACATCTCGATGGGGCACGTTACTGCCAAGTTCGGACGAGCACTGAGACCGAACCTCGAAGAATGGTTTTTGCTTGAGCACGGTCTGAGGAGACGAATTGAGGTCGTCGTGCAGGGCTTTAGCCTGATTCCGCCCATATTGTTAGACACGAACCGTATCGGCACGATGCCCTTACGACTGGCCAGACACTTCGAAAAACGAATGCCACTGCGCATCATCGAACCGCCTCTGCCCCTACCCATATTCACAGAGGCCGTGCAGTGGCCCTCGTTCCACAATACCGATCCCGCGAGCATCTGGATGCGGCGGATATTGCTGGAGGAGGCATCCAACATGGCATCTGGTGAGCAAACGCCTCCAACTCGCAGGCGCTGTTAGGCTTACCGCAAGCTGCGACTCCGAATATCCTAAGCACGCTATAGTCCCTTCGACGTGCTCGGTCCCTTCCTCGCTTCCGCGTCTCCTGGTCGTCTCCTGGGGAGACACTGCCACGACCTCACAATGCAGCGATCCGTTGCGAAGACTTTTCCAGTTGTAAGCGAGGTGACTTCCCAGGTGTGGTTTGATGGTCTTGCGCTGCATTCAGGGCTACCCCTGGCACTATCGCGGATAGAACACGCCTCCATCACAAATGTTTAGCTTGGCCAATAAAATGGCTTGAATCGCACATTGCGTCAGGTTGTAGGTTGACGGTCGCGACTAGCGCTGCACGACGCAGCCGTCGACGGAGCGCTTTGGGGAGCTCACGGCGCTCACGGACGCTGGGATGATCTGCCATCAGCGAGCTGAACGGACCAGCTACGTGGTCGGCCGAAACCGGCGAGACGGATCAGCTTGGAGGGTCCTGAAGCTTTCCCGCCGCGGCCGATCGGCTTACCGCTTGCTCTCCATTCTTGTGGTCATTTCGCGACTTCCTTATCGTGATCGCAGGGTTGAGCCGATGTCCATTCGGGCGAGCCAGGACGATTGCTCCAGGTGGAGCCGCCACCGCACGTTTTTTCGCAGCAAGGACGTTTGCGCCGGATAAGAAGAGATGCGTTTCAAAGGCCTGGATCTAAATCTTCTCGTCGCGCTGGATGCTCTGATAACTGAGCGCAATCTCACCTCAGCGGCACGCAGGATCAATCTCAGTCAGCCGGCCATGAGCGCAGCCGTTGCCCGGTTGCGTTCATATTTTGGCGATGAACTGTTTGGGATGAGGGGGCGCGAACTTGTCTTGACCTCGCGCGCGGAAGGGCTCGCAGCCCCTGTACGCCAGGCTCTGGTGCACATCGAACTCTCAGTTATGGCGCGAGACGTGTTCAATCCAGCTCGATCGAGCCGGCGATTCAGGATCGCCCTTCCTGATTTCATGACAGTTGTATTCTTAAGAAATGTCGTGGAGCGCGTCACGCGAGAAGCCCCCACCGTCAGCTTCGAACTGGCAGCGCCGACCGTTGAGCACGAGGAGCTCCTCCGCCGGGGCGAAGTCGATTTTGTTATCCTGCCAGATTCTCTCATGTCCAGCGCGCACCCCAGGGCGGCCCTGTTCGAGGAGAGACTCGTCTGCGTAGGTTGCTGCACGAACAGGGAATTACAACGCGGGCTTACATTCGATCGATATATGTCGATGGGTCACGTTGCAGTTAAGCACGGAGGTGCGCCCCACACGCCAATTGAGCGATCATTTTTAAGCGATCTCAGCCCTACTCGGCGCATCGACATTCTCGTGCAAAGCTTCAGCATGATCCCGCCCCTCCTTGTTGGGACGAACCGCATAGGCACGATGCCATTAGGGCTCGTGAGGCATTTCCAAAAGACCATGCCTCTTCAGATTGTCGAGCTTCCGGATCCATTCCCCGTCTTCACTGAAGCGGTCCAATGGCCCGCAATTCACAACAATGACCCGGAAAGCCTGTGGATACGGGAAATATTGTTCCAGGAGGCCACGCGCATGGCAACTGCACAAGAGCACCCCGTGACCAGCACTCCGGAAGGGGCCGGCAGTGCCGGGAAGTTCGCACAATCCGTCTCGCCGTTGCCGTAAGGATGTTCGTGAAGTCTACGAACTTCACACTCCAACACTTGTCTCGACACACACAATTGCACCTGCCAGGCTTGCTCTCCTTGTCGCGGATAAAGACCCTCCGGGCGCGCGGTTCATGAGACGTTCTTGATTTCTTTCGCGCGTTGGCGTTAGGCGCGATGTCACAACCGCAGAGTGTTGGTCTGACTTTAGAGACGGGGACGGAGCAGCACGTTCGCGCTTAGGCCAGGCGTTAAAGTTACAACCGCGACCGCCAAGCGCGTCTCTCGAGAAGGCAGGACCGGCACGGGGCTCCTGTCGTCAACGCTCCGAGTTAGTAGTTGCTCCCGATGGATGGAGGCGATCGGCTATTTGGAGTCGCAACAAAATGCGTCGTGAGCATAGAGGGCGTCGAGCATACATATCGCGCGGCTCTGCCGCGCTGCCAAAGCAAGCATCGCGCTCGCGTGTGGCCCTATGGCATCACTCTACAGTACACCGCTTCTCCCTCGCTCTGCGCCGCAGGTATGACTTCTTTTGGCCCTACCGCAGCCAAACGTCTTGACGACGTGCGCTGCCCTGGACGCAATTCAAACAAGGAGCTGAAGGTTGAAGCTATGCAGCAGCGTGTTCGATCCAGAAGAGCTTTCTGCCCTCGGACGACTTTATGATAGCGCCGTCGACGCGCTACCCCCTTCGATGCGGAGTCAAGAAAATCGTACGGCAATCGCCAAGCTCATCCTGGAGCGTACAGCGGCTGGCGAGGCTCAACTGGCATGCCTGTCGAAGTTGTTGATCACCCTTTCCCCCCAGGGTTGATCCGCCGCCATTCTAAGGATAGTCACCACTCTCGCGCTGGAATGGAAGACGATTCAGCTGGAGCTTAGAAGGCCGCTTGAATCATACGTGACGTCAGGTTGTAGGCTTCAGAATTGAACAACATGAACAAACCTACACCAAGAAGGCGCCGATTGCGCATTGGCGAACTTGCAGAGGCGACCGGAGTAACGGTACGCACGCTGCACCATTATGAGCACACAGGACTCCTAGCAGCCACAGAGCGTACTGACGGCGGCCACCGGATGTATGACCGGGATAGCGTGCAGCGGGTTCACCAGATTCGCGCGCTGCGTGAGCTTGGCTTCTCACTCGTCGAGATCCGTAAAGCCATGGAGGGCACGACCTCTCTCACGGACCTGCTGCGCAAACATCTAGAGCGCATAGAACTTCAAGTCGCTCGAGCAACTCTGTTGCGCGACCGTTTGCGCAACATGACAATCGACGGCGAGGCGCAAGTAAGTGTGGATGAGCTGCCTGCCACTCTGAATGCCATGTCGCGAGTCGAGACGCGTAGTCAAACGTCCCCATGCATCTGCAATTTGGCGTCAGAGCGCGAGGACCGGTGGCGGCGAATCCGTGACGACCTTCGCGATTGCATGGATCGGAGCGAGCACCCTTGCGGTGAGCGCGCAAAGGCTGTCGCGGTTGCGGCACGCTCGCTGATCAGCGAAATCGCCGGTGCCGATTCACGCGTTTCGATGATCCTGAAGGTACTTGCACGACTGAGCGCCCCCCGCGCTCTGGCTGGTTGGGATCCCTGCCTAATGCAATATCTCGATCTTGCCCTTGGTGGGTTGGAGGATCAGCCGTACTGACCCGTTCATGGCCGTTTCCACACGTCGGTTGACGGCAACCTGACAACGCTAGGTTGATTGGCCGCTCTCTGATGCGGGCTGAAAACTTTATGGGCTTAAGCGGACAGATGGTCATAGCCCGCCGATGCGCGCTCCTGATGCACCCATGCCCCTCAAACCCGCTTGATCCGCACGTAACGTCAAATTGTAGACTCTAGGGAAATTGGAAGCTGGTCGAGCCAACGCACGTTTGGCTTGGAGCAGCCTTGACCTGCATGGGTGTCTGATCACAACCACTTGGGATCACTTCAGTGAGCATTGAAGGCTATACAATTGCAAATACGCAGCGCGCTTCTGTTGCAAGTGCGGCGATTCTCTTCTGCGCTCTCGCCGCCCCGCTTGC
>Ga0214543_1003084_pt1 | contig 32538 bp, 17 predicted proteins | sample CNSS2metaG_FD_160094 | JGI IMG/M metagenome (GOLD analysis project Ga0214543, IMG submission 160094) | Root nodule microbial communities from cowpea collected in UCLA plant growth center, Los Angeles, California, USA - CNSS2 | ecosystem: Host-associated > Plants > Roots > Nodule | place: USA... | reverse complement strand
TTTCTAATTTTGTTTTCTGTTTGTTTTTATTTAAAAAAAAAAGGTTTTTGCTTTCAATAAAACATATTGACATTGGATTTTTGGATTTGATTTACTAATTGGAACGATCATAATTCTGGGAAAATAAAAGTCATGTGCTATGAATGGATTGTTTCTGTGATTTACTAATTGAGTTGATTTGAGAGTTTCTGGAATAAATCTTTTGTGAAAGAGTTTTTGACCTTGTGAGTTTTGAGCTTTATTGTAAGGATGAACTACCATGTGTCATTCCTATTTTTCTTGTGTGACTTGCTCATGTCTTGTTGATACTCAAATGTTTAGCTTGATTCTGTTGTTTTGCATCTTAGGTGAACATGCATGATTTGATATGACTGAGGCATTTCTTGTTTTTAGCTACTTGGTCAAATAAGCTAACCATGACATTGATCCATTGGTAGCCCCTTGAGCTTAAACCTCTTTTTCTTGTTTTGAGCATATTGCTAAACCTTAAAAAGAAAAAGACCATCTTTTTCCTTACCTCAGGGAGAAAGAAGGAGCTAGTGGATTATGTTAAGATTGGTTGAGGAATAAAGTGTGGGGGTGAGTATTTCCCCCACAAAGTTATAAAAATGGCAAAAGAAAAATAATTGTTGATGATAGAGTGTTGAAATGAAAAATGATTGCTGTCTGAAAAAGAGCAACAAAGGATAAAAGAGAAAAAAAAAACAAAGAAAAAAAAAAGATTGTTTTTGAAACTAAGCTCCAAATTCTTTCTTCCTTACTATTTCAAAAACACACAAATCCTAAAGTTTTTCCTACCTTGGCCTTGGCCTCATTATAACCTGTGAAAAGTCCTCATGATCTTTGAATGCATGTTTATGAAAGTTGTGAATATTAGAGTCTTGCTAAGCATTGAGAGTGTTTACTTGCATGGGTATTTTAAGTGAAAACACAAGCCAAAACACTTGAGCAAATTTTGGTGAGAAAATATACATTTAACTTGAGTGTTTCTCTTTCATATTTGATTATCTTGTAAACTCAAAAGATTAAATCATGTGTGAAAAACATAATCTTTCCATTTATATGTGCATGAAAACATGATTTCTAGAAGATTGATCTGTTTCCATTTGTATTCATTTCCTTAATCTAGTGAAAATATGAAATAAAAAAAAAAACCTCGGAAAAAAAAAGTTTTGAAATTGTCAAATTTTGCCCAGGAGTGCAAAAGGATAAGTGTGGGTGTGTGATGAGTTCAAATTTTTGACCTCATTTAATATTTAAATTTGGGGATTTAATTGAATTTTCTGTGCTTAAAGATTGATTTAATTAGAATTTGTGATTATTGGATTTATTGAGTAAGTTTGGTAAAAATTGCGTAAAAATTGATTTTAGTTGCATAAAATATTATTAGATATTCTAACGTTTGTGAATGCAGCTGAAATTTATTTTTGGTCATTAATAGTGTGGATTTGAAATATTCAAAGTTACAAAATAAGTCCAAAATCAGGAAATTCTGGAAAAGAATAAATCAGGAGCTAAATGCACCCCCAAATTTTATTTGCACACTCCTCCTGCAAGTGGACCAAAAAAACCTGTTATGCACCCCCATTTGTTACTAAGTTGCACCCCTCCTACCACTTAAACTCCACTCAACCAGATTACGCCATGTGGCAATTCCCACCTTTCAAATCAGGCCAACCATAAGCTGACACATGTCATAATCCTCCACTCACCAAATTGACCAATCAAATCTTGCCACATCACCATCTCCCAAAATGAAACCCTAACCCTAATTTTCATCATCTCCTTCCATCACCATGGCAGCCACCACCACAGCCGCCACTGGCAGCCATTGCTCCGCCACCGTCAAAACTCGCCGTCGCTGGAGAATCACCGTTCACGTTGACCTGCATCATCCACCACCGTGCGTAGCAGCCATGAATCACGCACACGTCGGAGCAGCGACGAGCAACACCACCACAGTTTAGTCTTCTTCATCCCGCAACCGCGCCACCATCACAGATTTGCACAACGAACTGTAACGCACCACCTGCATCCTTCTCGTCGGCAACCACTGCGTCCATCTTCACGCTGCCACCGCCACCATTTTCGCGCACCGTCACCACCATCCTCCTTGCACCTTGTCGGAAACCTACATCAGTTCACGTTGGAACATCGAAAAACGCAGCCACTACTGCGAGCCACCAACGTTTCGCAGTCCACCAGAGGGAACCTGTGCGTGTGACAAACCAGAGTAGTTGTTCGAACAACCATGGAAACTAGCCGTTGCAACGCGCCTTCAAGCCTCCACCACCACGCCTTCGCTGGAGAAGAAAACGTCACCCACGCAACCAAGGGAGGAAGAAGGAAGGAGGAGCAAACCCTAATTCTGGAGAGAGTCTCTGCGCCACGTGTCATGTTGCTATTGGACAATCAAACTGGTCAACTGGTCAACATTGGTCAAATGGTCAAAGCCAGCAGTCAACTCTGGTCAAAACTACAAAAATGGTTAAATAAGAGGGGCAGAATTGGAAATTGGACAGAAATTAAGTTGCTAATTAATTAAATAAAAATAAAATATTTTAGCAACCGACAGATAAAGCCCAAAGTCCAGTTGAAGCCTATATAAAGAGACTTAAGGGAGCAGAAGCGACACAACTTACAACTTAGACACTTAGAACTCTCTGGTTTTGGCAGACACCGTCATCCATCACATCTCTCATTCTCTCTTTTCTTTTTATATTTCTTTCCTTGATATCATCATGTATTCCATCAAAGCCATGGAGGGCTAAGCTTTTAAGGTTGATTCCACTATAATTTCTTAATTGGATTCTGAGGTTAGATGAATTTATGTGTTTCTTATTTTGATTATTCTTGTGCTTTTTGTTTATCTATGTCCTTTGCTTCTTAATCGAATAGAAAATAATGATTTTAAATCTACATGCATGCTAATCATATGAGTTAAAAGGTTTTTAAATTCAATTGAGACTTTACTTTGATTTTATTTAGAAACTTTCATTTGATTAAATAAGTTTTTGCTAATAATTGAGACTGTACTTTGATTAGAGGTAATTACTTTAACTAAAATTAGTCAAGACTTTACTTTGATTAATTAAGTTTTCTATTTGGTGAAGAAACAAAGGAATAGACATGATTAGGCATAGTAAAATTTAATTGAGACTGTACTTTGGTTGAATTTACTATGGATAATCTAAAAATTCTCACTTTTAATTGAGACTATACCTTGATTAAAAGTGAGAATGCCAACAAATGAATTGAGACTTTACATTGATTGATTTGTAAATCAACAACAATAATTAATTTAACAATAATCTCTAGATAACCGATGAAGAATCCTATTTTGAAAAAAGCAGTGGAATTGACCTATTAACTATTATTGTGTTTACGATCTTTTATTTGCATGTCATTCATTCTTTGCGTATCAAAACCCCTATATTTTTATTATTACTAGTTTTAATTGCATTTTTCTAAGAATCAAATATTTGAGATCAATTCTGTATTCGTTGTGAGACGACTCAGGGTTATCTTAACCCTAACTATTTTCTTCACTACTAACTTGGCAATACTGAAGTTGCTAAAGTTAAGTAGTGGTAATTTGATCGCCGAACGACAGCGATATCATCTCTCAATGAAGCTTTCAGTAACCTTACATCCTCCTGAAGGTGACAACTTCGATGAAACAAACTCAGCTGCAGGCAATAATGGCGATGACTAAAGCTTAGTTCTTTATTTGTTTAGGGAAGTCTGAATAGTGGGTTTAGTAATCTTTATGATTAGTAGTTAATTTGCATTAATGACTTTAGTGTGTGCAATGTAATAGAGTGTTTGTGTTTACGAAATATTCAGAAGATAATTTCGAACTTCACTCCCCACATATTAATGGGTGACTCCCCACTTACGAATGACTTGCAGATTTTGATAATTTTAAAGAGTCACAAAGACCCACGATGGTCAATATTCAGTGTTTTGGTCATGGAATTTGGAAGATATCAAATTTAAGTAATTGACTGCATTGCGTGATCACAATTTGATTATTGACTTTTTTAAAAATTTGCAATCTCAGAACATAATTTTCAACTTCACTCCTCACTTATGGATGACTTGCGAATTTTGATAATTTGAAAGAGCCACAAACACCCACGATGGTGAATATTTAGTGTTTATGTTATGGACATTGTATGATGCAATACTTGTGTAACTGACTGCATTCTGTTATCATTCTCCAACCTTTGTAATCCATCCTAGCACCGAAAAATGTAACCTTTGGGTTAAATAAATGCAATGTTTCAACCTTTATGTTCAATGTCATCCAAATCAAACCTTTGCATGTTAAAATTTTGGGTCCTCTGTTCTAAAAAATTAAACGGAAAAAAATATTTATCCCATCATTAAGACCACAAATAAAATTATCAAAGACATTCACTTTACTTCATTCTCCACCTTTTTTTCACAACTGAGGAACTATTGTTTGGTTAATTTATCTTCACTTGAATAAAATTTATTGCTATTCACGAATTTTTTTATCTTTGAGCCCGAATTCTGAAAAGGTGTGTGCACCGTGTAGTCACCTTCATACAAGCTTTAGTCGCCATCATGTTGTGCATATAACGTGTAAGATTAAGTTTGTAAAGGTCTTTGCACATGACAGATTGTCAGATTCACATTAATGACCATTGACATGGCAATGCACCAACCTCAATCTAAGGGATCTCATTCCTTTGAGTAATCCAACGACTAAGTTTTCCCTCATGAAGTCTTGCATCATTTATAAATGTTTAATGTTGTTGTTTTCAATTCTTGCTATCGACAGAAACCTACAAAGAGTCAAAAAAAATGTTGCCATGGAGACAACAAGAGCACATGGCTGCACACATTTCTTCTCGGGTATGTCAACTTCATTTCTTATTAACAAACATAAGTTTTTATGTAACCACATCTTTTACTTCTTTGTTTAGGACACGGAAGAGAGCATTGTGTCGTCTTATTGTCACTCCATGCCTGAACCTCATCCAATTATTGTGCCTGTAATACAAGAAGCAGGGTTTGGCGGTCTGGCTAAATTGCGACATCTAAAGGTTGACCATGATTTAATGACTACCTTGGTAGAAAGGTGGAGGCCTGAAACACACACATTTCATATTCCAACTGGACCCTCTATCATTGGTCCAAGTATGTTGGATTGGGACGAGATGTGTGATACCTTATTAGGTATAACACCGGTTAAGGGATAATTTGTTGCCTATAAATGAAAATTCTAGTATTGAGGTCATTCATGCTCATGCTAGAGCTTATATATTAGGACTTATTGGAGGGGTTTTAATGCTCGATAAGACTGGGAATAAAGTACATTTAATGTACTTGAACTATTTGACTAATCTTCGAAGAACCAGGAGATATAGTTGGGGTTCTACGTGTTTGGTTGTCTTGTATAGGGAGATGTGTAGAGCAACCGATGGACGTGCGAGGACTATGGGTGGATGTGCTTCGTTGTTACAATCATGGACATGGTTTCAGATGCCCTTTATTGCACCCATTTCAAGAGTTCCACCAACATTCTCACTAGTTTGCCTATGGAGCAGCGATCGAGTACTTAACTACAAAAATGTTCCCCACAATGATTTAGTCGGATACCAAGCAAGGATAGATCACATGCAATAAAATCAGGTAACATTTACCATTTCTATATCGATAAATGGTTCTAAATGAATGACTAACATTTTCAATTATTGTTGTAGTTTATTTAGGTTCCTTATGAGGGTTTGGGCTCTATTATTGATGTTGAAGCATATTGGGACCAAACAATATGGACGTCATGCACAACTTTAATTTGTTTTGCCATTGTGGAGTCGCACCAGTCAGATAGGGTGAAGTTACAATTATCACAAGAGATCCCTAAAGAACCCAACAACCTTGATCATCTACATAAATTAGACATGAGGGGGAGACAAGATGAGAATTGGATTACTAGACATGCATAATGGATAGAGGTTTGGAATAACCGGCGTGAACTAACGTTGAATGGATTACCGATGCTTGGGACACTTCAACACACAATGGAGTACATGTCATGGTATATATCAAACCCATTTTTGTATTTGTCAAATCCACAAATGTTAAATGATCCTAGAATGCATTGTGCATCGACATCGACAAATGTCCCTCCACCACGACAAACTAGGTATGACTTCAACATTCCACCTCCACCACCAAGTATGGAGGGAACAAGGAATTCAATTTCTTCAAACTCAGAACTAGGCATATGAAGTATGTTTCAACTTATGATGAAACACCACCTTTTGCACAACCGTGGTTACGTACATATCCCCAAAGTCCAAATTTGTTAGAAGGATTGGATCAACTTTAAGAAGACTCATTTTACTACGTCCACAATACATATGTAGAAGCATCATTATCTGTTGCACATGATGATGATCAACCTGAGGACGAACACAAACCACAACCTTCACACGTACAAGAACCTAGACTTGAAGTGCGTAGGAGGAACCCCATCAGAAATAGGCGTCGACCATGGTGTGGAACTGGACACCACTACGGTGATTAAAAGGACAAAGATGTGGTTTAATATTTTATTACAAATGAAATAGGTTGTGTTTATGTGTTTGTAAGAGTTTACCGTGTTTAACACAAATTCAAAGATTAGCAATGGAAAAACTTAATCATTCTAGATGCTTCATTGCTAAATAGCAAATAACAATTTCTTTACAAAAACCTAACAAGTTCAATGACCTTCAAGACCAATGTTAAAACATACAAAAAAACTAAATAGGTACAAAGTTGTCACACTTCTAAACTTTCATGAAGTTAACATAAAAAGATATTGTCATCGTAGGGACCATCATTGAGTGCCACTGAATGGCATGTTGAAGCTGATTTATTATATCACTCTTGTAAAAGGTGACAGATACTTTAATTGGGATAACGTGCCAATTCAGAAATTTACTTTGACCACTGTAAAAGCTTACGCATATTTCAAATAATTGGCCTCACTTGCACCTTCTAATTATGACAAGACTTGTCAACTTTATTGGGAGGTGCCAAAGCTGATTTATTATATCACTCTTGTAAAAGGTGACAGATACTTTAATTGGGATAACGTGCCAATTCAGAAATATACTTTGACCATTGTAAAAGCTGACGCATATTTCAAATAATTGGCCTCACTTGCACCTTCTAACTATGACAAGACTTGTCAACATTATTGGGAGGTGCCAAAGCTGATTTATTATATAACTCTTGTAAAAGGTGACAAATACTTCAATTGGGATAACGTGCCAATTCAGAAATTTACTTTTATCATTGTAAAACCTTACGCATATTTGAAATAAATGGCCTCACTTGCACCTTCTAATTATGACAACATTTTTCAACTTTATTGGAAGGTGCCAAGGCTGATATTTAATTCAGAAATTTACTCTCACCTTGCAATTTGGACAAGACTTGTCAATGCTATTGGGATAGTGTGCCAATAAGATACATAATTTTACCACTTTAAAAGCTGACAGATATTTCAACACATGGTAGTACACATTAGACCAAAATATTCATCACCACTCCCCATTAATCTACTTTATACTCACCACTCATGGAATGATTCATGCATGGTACATTATGTATTTAAAAAAATTAGCCAGTATGACAACATTCACTACTGGGTTATATAGACAGTGGACCTTTTTGAAATTGTACTAATACTAATATTGTTCGTAAGTGGGGAGTATAGAGGTAGTAAGTGGGGAGTTGTGATGACTATTTTGGTCTTCATTACCCAGTTTTTATATAAAAATCATACTTCATTGTGAACATAATATCCTCACACTAACCTTAACATAGTACAAATTCATTTCCATGACCATGACATTAAATAATGGGTAATGTGGCCACGGGGGTTCTTTGGAATTTTCGAGCAATACTATGTTTGAAATTGAGGAGTAGAGAACAATTAAGTGTGAAGTTATGTTGGATATTTTGGTCATCAGTACCAGTTTTTGTTTCATATTTTGAGTTACTGCAACTGATAAAAAAAAATTTACAATAATTCCCCAGTTAATCCAACACGGCTGCCCACATACCATTTACGTTACTTATGGGATAATTTGTAATGTTCACCATCCAAATAAGCTATTATTCAATTTAGTCGTCATGGAAATAATTTATTTTTGTTGTTCATAACTCAAGATCAAAATGTCCATCGTAACTCCCCACTTAATCCATCATTAGTCCCTACCTACCTCATTCATTAGTTATGAGACCTTTTTCCCCATCCAATTAACATTTAGTAGTCCTAGAAATATTATTGTGCTATCATATGATTACAATGAACATTTTTCTCTTGACTCTCAAGTTTTATATTTTCCATTATTATATTTTCCATTGAATTACTGCAATTGATGTTCAAAATAATAGGAATAACTCACAAGTTAATCAAACAGGACTCCCCATACATTTCATACATACTTTAAGGGTCATCTTTTCATTACCACCATCCAAAAAACTTGCTTTTCAATTTCGTGGTGATGAAAATAGTTGTGTTCTATGATATAATGACAACGAACATTTTGTCTTAACACTCAAGTTTCATATTTTACATTAAAAAAATTGTTACCGATGTTCATAATATTAAGAAAAATTCCCCACTTATTCCAGCATTACTCCCCACATACAGAACCCACAATGAAATGAAAGTCCACGAAGGAAAGATTCCAAAAACAACACCCAAAATATTTGATTCTCCCAACCTTTCAGTCACTCTTATTAAAAAAAAAATTAATACAACACAAATTATAAAAATAAAAAATAAATTAAATTGGCGTTTATATTTTCAAATTACACCTAAAATAACTTACTACACAATACAAAATCTATTTTTAAATCAACAAATTCAAAAAGACAAAATAAAATATTTTTTATTTTTTTATTTTTTCAAATATTACCTAAAATAACTAAAAACGCAATACTAAATGTATTTTTCAAAAAAATAATTTTAATCCTTAATGCAACATTTTTCACAAAAAGAAAAAAAATTAACTCTTATATCTATTTTATTAAAAAAATTACAAAAACCATAATTTAAATTTATTTATATAAAAAACGAAAAAAAAAACACCTCAGAATTCGGGTCCCTGGGACCGAATTCTGAATGGCAAATGAAAAAAAAAGCAAAAGCAAAGGTTGGAATTCAGGTTCTTGGGGACCGAATTCCTACCTGAAAACAAAAGTGTGTTATGCATGTAAATATTACTCACAATGTGCTATTCACGTGAATAAAATGGCAAAGTGTGCTTCTGTAGAAAAAAAATCGCGTAGCAACATGTATTGCCTTATGACATCAATCGCTGATATTTGTAGTTTTCACAAAAACATATTACTATCTATTTTATAGGTTTAGGTCAAAACTATAAATTTCTATTAATAGTGTATGCGGATAACTTCGTAATTTTTTGTCCTTTTTGAATTGTTCTACCATACAAAACTTTCTACCCAAATAACGCTTTCTTCCTTAACTTTTTCTTCTTTGTTGTCATATTCATGTTAGTAGTAAGGCTGAAGTTGGACGTCAACTTTATTTATGTTTGTATTATTTTAGTAAAAAAATAGTTGGATGTATATGCATGCCTTTAAAACTTTATTTAAGTTTGCTTTATGCATTTTTATTTTCATTTCTATTATTTTAAAATTGTTATTTACATATCTTATTTATTTATTCACTTTTTTTATATTATATATATATATATATATATATATATATATATATATTTATATATTATATATATATATATATATATGTATGTTGTCACAAATCTTAACTCATTTGTGCATAGTTTTATTTTGCATACCACTGTTGTGAGTTCAATATGTATCTCTGTAAAGTTCAAAAGCAATGTCACAATATAAGTGAAGTTACTCTAAAGAAAGAAAATCGGAACATCATTATTAGTTTCATACATTTATGGTTTGTTCCAGATTTCAGTAAATAAAGGTGTCCTTTCTCCATGGAGTTAGTTATTCAAGACAAACAGGTGCTTTTGCCTTAACTTTTTGTAACATGTTTATTTAAGACTTCTTTATATTGAAAACATGTGTTGTGTATTGAGTTTTTATAGGGAGACAAAATATATGCATCCATTCGATGTACTCTAATTTACAAATTTTAGAATGAAATATCTGAAGGTCAAGTTTATGGAATCCAAAATTGCAGTGTTGCTCCAAATAGTGGAATATACCGAACCTCACACCACCCTTATAAGATAAATTTCCAGTTTGGTACAAAAGTTCCTTTGTTTGATACTAAGTTGGTTCCTAATATCAAACCTCAATACATACCTTTGTCTATATTGTCTTCCACCAAATTTGACACTAATTATTTAGTAGGTAAGTTAATATCTATAATTTATTATTTTTATTATTATTAGGTTTTAATTTTTTCTTTTATTTATTTCATTTTTATATTTTCTTATTATTTTGTTGTCATCATTTGTTTGTATTATTATGTAGATATTTGGGAGTACTAGTAAGGGTTGGAACTGAAAGAGAGTTCCATGTAGATGAAAAATAAAATAAAATTGAATGTCATTGATATAGAAGCATATGGGTAATATAGTTTTCAAATTTAGAAGATAGATATTTCTTTTCATATATTTCACATAAAATTTGACTAACCATTCATGTAAATTATAGGGTTCGAATTGAATGTATTTTTTTTGACATTTATGTGAATAAATTGAATGACTTTCTTTCATCTGGAGAAGTACAAAATGTTGTAATAAATATAGAGTTTACTAAAGTTAAAAATTTTCAAGGTATATTATTGTTATTCATGATATACATTTTTTTACATTATTATGAATGTTGTTTTGAGTTACACTACTCTTCCAATATAGATAAGGTTCAAGTTTAGAATTGTAAGTACTACACTAGGATACAATACAATGTTAATTTTTAAGAGATGTCTAAACTAAAATCAATCAATCTTATTTGTACATTCTTCTTAATTTATTTTTAATTATATATATATATATATATATGCATTTATTCTTTATTTTGTTATATTACTTCACAGAATGTGTTAAAACAACAAATCTCCATCACAAGGATTAACTCAATTGTCACAAAGCTCCAAACATAGTGTTAAAGATGAATTTTTAAGGCTTACACCTAGGACTAACGTACAAAGTCTCAAAGATTGTAAAAAGGTAAAAATATGTCATGAGTTTTACATTTTTTGTTCAAGAATCACTGTTCTGACAAATTTTATTTTTTTGTGGAAGGAAACCACTTATGTTGTGTTTGGAAGCATTAAACATATTGTGACCAAGGAGGATTGGTGGTATACTGCTTGTGTTTGTAATGAAGTTGTTTATCCAGATTCTAAGATGTTTCTTTTGAAAAAAGTGTAATAAGCATGTCATCAAAGTGTTTCCAAGGTAATATTATTTTGTTGTATATTTAATTTAAGTTTAAATAGTGATTTTACTTTCCAAATAGATGTGAATAATAACTTACTATACTCACTTATCAGATATATGGTCAAAATTTGAGTCATTGACTTATCATTGACTTATCGGATATAGTGCCTTCTGAACAAATCACGCGCAGATATGTTAGAGAGTCATGATAAGGTAAACTTTGAAAGATATTTATTTATATTGAAGATTATAGAATATTTTTCAAAATCAAATAAATTTTTTGTCCAAATGTAGAATATTGTTTCTAGACATTTGTCAAAGGAGTTTGTTGCATTGGTGGATAAAAGTATGATATTTAAAGTAGAAAGTAGGAATGATCAAACCTTCAAACTTGAACCATCTTTCAAAGTTAAGAAAGTATGTGTTGTTGATGATATGATTCAAAATTTTTGATGATTATTCGATGAAGTTAGTGGTAAGAACTATGTTATAGAATGCACTACTTTTGTCATTATGTTTTATTTTTGTCAATATGTTTTTGAAGGATGTATATGCTAGCAATAGGGAATTCAACATAGGAAAGCAACATATAATTAATGATTCATGTGTGGATGTTGTAGAGGTATAATTTATATCCTAATATCTTTTGTTTAAGTCATTTAATTTTTTTAATTAAGCTTATTTGTTTGTAAAATTTTATATAAGATTTAGTAACAAAATTTACAAATGAAACAATTGATTGTGGATCTCAATCACTTGGCCTAACCAATGCTAATGCAACCAATGATGATGCAAACAATCCACCAAAAGAGGGAATCAACAACGAAGGAGGTATCACTCAACTCCATGAAGAAGACAATGTTCCATTGAAACTTCTGAAGAGAAAAATTAAAAGGAAAAATGAGTGTATGAAGACATTTGTTTGACATGTGTTTGTCTTTATTAAATTTGAAGACAATTGTTTGTGTTTACTTTTAGATGAACTACAACTTTTAGTTATTCATTTCTTACCACTTACTTTTTATTCATTCCTAAATGTGAACATGTTTTTGTTTTAGTTACTCTTGAAATTTGTTAATGTGCTAACTAACCAAATAATTGTTGACATTTGTTCAATTGTCTTAACCGAAATGACAGTTAGCTACAATAAAACTACTTATAAATTTTTAAGTCTTTGGCTTACATTTTTTACCTGTACTTTTTATACATTTATAAATTTGGACATCTTTGTATTTTAATTATTCTTCATTTTTTCAAATGTATTGGCTAAGCAAATAATTGTTGACATTTTATAAGTTGTCTCAACATAAATGGTTGCCAGCTACAACAAAGTTACAATAAATACTTATAAATTCTTTATTTTTTGGCTTAATTAATATATAAACGTTAATACGCGTTAACATTACTTTACTATTTAAGTTTTTAATTATTTTCCTTTAGAAACCATTTAGTACTCATTTTTTATTTTCATTTTCTTACAAACATGTTTATAAACTTACATTCGTTATTTATTTTGTTGTTTAATGGTTAATATTCAATCGTAAACTTTTATCAATTTCATTGGTTATGAATTGAATATATTTAAAAAAAAAAAGTTATTTGTGTTGAATAATTAATCTTTTTGTTTTTTAAACTCAAATAATATATTTCTATTTATTTATTGATTAGTGTGGCTTGACTTTCAATTTTAGTCAACAACAGACATTTTGTACTAGTTAATTTTTAACATATTAGTTTTATTATTCATAATGTCCATATGGTTTTATGTTAACAAATTTTGGAGGTGCCTAATGAAATAATTCTTGATATTTTAAATGTATGTCAGGTACAACAAATGCAATAAACATATACGTCAATTGTTAAACTGTTAGATGTTGATAATAAATAGTATATTTCAAAACAAATGTACATTTGTATTTTTCTTATTATTATTAAATTCTTAAATGAATTATATTATTATTACGTGCATAAATAATATGTGTATGCATTTTTTAAATATGTATAATATTATATTAGTAAGTGATAATATTGTAATATTTTTAAGTTCATATACAAAATCAATTTATATTTATTAAAAACAAAGTGAAATAAATAGAGCAAAAATTAATAAATAAATGTTGATGAATAGGTAAAAAAAAGGACAAAAGATAATAAAAAACATGTAGAAGTAATGATTAATTTTAAAAATATTTAACAAATAATTATATTGTAAAGGATACAATTAGAATTATGAAATGAAGACACAAAAAAGAGAATCATTTTTATATATAGTTATAGAAATTATAGATTATTATTATTATTATTACTATTGAAATTATATTTGATTTAGTTTACTATTATTTGTAATATTTTAAATTTTTTATTTGATATATTTAGTAATTTAGGTATATATTGTATATTATATATACTTTACTATTATATATTAGATATATTATTATATATTATTATTATATATACTTTACTATTATATAATGTATGATATATCTAATAAGTCTATTCTTTAAATTAACTGTTCATTTTCTCAAAAAGAGTAATAATGTCACTACTTACAACAAGAATGTAGATAAATCATTGCTAATTGAAGGATGGAATGATTTAAGGAGGTTTTATGGACTAAAACATGATCATTGTATTTATTTTGGATATTTGCTTCCAGATCATTGTTTTCCTAGGGAAATGCAAACCTTTGTCTATTAGTAGGTTTTATAAAAGACCTATGATAGATGAACCCCTTTTCAAAGGACCCAAGATGTATTTTTGCCTATTTCTAACCTTATACCAATGTCGAGCTAGCCATCTGGTTAGATTGTTTATTGTAGTTCATTTTTTATTTATATATATATATATATATATATATATATATATATATATATATATATATATAATTACTTATATTCATTTACTCCAAAGAAGATTCAAAAACATTGTTCTTCATAGACCGCATAAGAATATGAAGTGTAACCTACTTTTAAGGAATACTCCAAAGAAGTCTAACAAAAATAGAACTAGGTGGAAGGAATTTTGTAGTTGTCATGGATCGGATGAAACTATGGCCATATGTTTGAAATTCACGAGATGAAAAGCAAACAACATGTCAAAGTGATGACATTTTCTAATTATTATTTTTTTATTTTATGTTTTTTTTTGTAACTGCAAAATGTAGCAATATTTCTTTTTGGATTATATGCTACTACTTATGTACTTTTGGAATTGTTACTTCTGATATTCCCATGAATGCATGCGTATAGTTTTAGTTCGTATTAATTATTGGTGGACATTATGTTATACTATTTTAACATACTTTGAGTTGAACTAAAATAGAAATGAATAGATTACACTCAAACTTTAGTGAATTATGTTCTACATTCTTGAAAGATAAATGTTAAAGATTGGTTATAACTGTCAAATATTTAAAACAATCATTCCTTATGTTATTATATTGTTTACCGAAAAGGTTCTTTAGTTTTTTATTTATATAATATGTTACTATTTTACTCCAGTTGTATTTCATTGATATATTATTATGAAACATCATTTGATTTTAACTTTTATTAACAAAATTATTGCACCTTCTTTAGGGTTTATATAATGCTCAAAAGTTATTACGAAGACATTATATTTATGATACATAACTAAAGTTGACAACATATTCCAACTTTATTGTCGTAATATATGCACATATTCATAATTAAGCAACTCATATTTGTTGCATGTTTGACTATACAACTTGGAATATTTTGTTTGATTAAACTATCATATCCTTTGTACTATCTGTAGTACTTGCATCAAAAAGAGTTATGTTATTTGGTGTAGAAAGAATACAACTATGAAACATTTCTTATTAATATGATATTTTCTAACCTATTATTAGTGTGCAGTCTTCATGCTTTCTATTTGCAGGATTTATTGCTCAACAAAACTTTGTGTAGTGTTACCAATCTTTTCTATATCAAATATCAAATATACCTCTTTCCACAATAGAGATAACATGTACAACACAACATGTTAACACAAAAGTTAAAGAAATACATTGATGGGTCAACACAAAAGTTAAAGAAATACATTGATGGATATAGCAAGGAATCGGTAAACACTTTTCACTAGTCAATGACTAATATTTGGAGTTCTAGATTGAACTTAATCATAAGTATAGTTCTTTAATGGAGCAAAAAGATTGCCAAAGTGCCAGAATTACAAGGAAGATGCTACTAAATGAAAGGTTAAAGGCAAGGAACAAGAATCATTCAAGTAAAATTACTTAAGATTTCAACAAAAAACTATGTTCTTTTCATGATTTATGTCAATTAGTTTGAAAAAAGCTTCAACATAGAGGTATAAATTTCGAGTCTTCATTAATATAAATAATGGTTTATAATCCTTCCATTATAAAGTGTTAATTTATGTTAGTAAAATGTTTGTTTGTTGCAAATAACAAAGAAGACAAGACAAGAAGAAAAAGGAAATATACAACCAATGGTGGTGAATGTAGCAACATATCATGTTTTGTTATTATAAGAAACTAAGTTATGTAAAAAATTTATTAATAAAACTTTCCAAATCTAAGTTTTAAGAATATTCTTCAAACCTTTCATTTCTGAATCATTATTTCAAGTACATATACATTGTTATTTCAATTTAAATACACATAAATAATGAACATGCATATTGATATACGTTTTATTTTTGTGTGTTAGTAAAAAAAGTCACAATGATCAATTGATGAAAAAGATTCTATAGAGAAAGTCATTAACTAAGTTAGATTATAATAAGTAATTCTTATTTATTGTGATACATTCACTACTATTATGGAAATGGCTTTGCAGATGTCGAGAACCAAATCAACAACTTTGAGAATATGAATGCAATATGTCATACGAATTATTGTAAGTGTTCTTTATTGGTTCTTCAAGAATACACATTACATTTAATTTTTGAAAATGAAAACATAAGATTAATTTAAATGCAGTTGTTGAAAATGACATAAAAAAAGCTATACAAGTGGTACTATTCATAATCTTAATATCTTTGATATTATGCATAATGAAATTAACAAGCAATGCAACTTCTCACAATGTTCAACTTTTACTCTATAAAATATGACTAGTGCTGGTATATTTCTACATACATCCAAAGTTTTTTTATATATATTGTGATTTCATAAAGTTGAAGTATTTAAAATTACTAACAATATATGTACTAAAATATAGTTGTCCATAGTACCAAACTAGAAAGTCATTTATGTATTAATGAGAATGGCAAGAGTAATAACGAAATCATAACATCTTTTGCAGGTAAGTAAAGTTTACCAAACGTATACTATTGTTGATTGATAATTATTTTATATCTATTATAAGTTGTTATTGTAAACTAATTTGCATAAGTGAAAGTTCCCAATTAGTAAATGACTATTATTATGTCTATAAGAAGAAGGTTGTTAAATATCCTTTTAAAGTGATATCATCACTTCAAAACAAATTTCATTATGATGATGAAAAAAGAACACAACGAAATGGTTCAAAAACAAGAAATCATTGTTAAAAAACCAATGATAGTGATTGCAAAATTCACTGCAAAACCATATTTCATGTGTGACTTACTCCCAAAATTGAAACCCCTAATCTCCTCAATTTCATTTCATTGTAAACAGATAGCACTTCTAGAAAGGAACTGTATTTGAAAGTTGAGTTGTAAGGTAAAAACATTTTTAATTACATAACTTTACAATTCATGCACGCATTTGGTGCCAATGTTGTAATACCTTTGTTATTATGTTTATAAATAGTCAATCTTGGAAAATGTTGCTTGGAATGCCAATAATATCAAGCTAAAGTGTGGTATGAAGAAAGAGAAGAGAAATCTAAAACCTCAAACTAAGTTGAATTTTCATTGTGTTATTGATTAAGGTCATACCCGACCAAATAAAACAGTGTAAATGTAGTGCTTAGGAAGTGATCCTAAGTTGTCTCCAATGACCAATATTGTCAATCAAGGATTTTCAATGCAATACAAAGGGGTGGGGGGGTTGGTAGATTCAACACAAAATTAAAATTGCAATTAAAGATTTAATGAAATAGTGGTAAAAACATATTGACTCATTGATTGAAATACATTTCCACTTATCATAGGTCACGAAATTAACACATCTATCCACTCTCAATCCACTCGAACCTAACCCTTTAAGCAAAGATTACAAACCAGTTTCAATACGCACTTAAGCAATGCATACATCCATGAATTTGTGATAGTCAAGCTACAAACATTAAGCATAAACAAAGCTCAACCCAAAACACAGCATCCAATCAGTAAATTAAGCATAAATAGAACAAACACATACATTCCACAAATTTAAGATAAAGAAAGGGCAGAAACAACAAAACAAACAGGATGTCAAAGTTTCATTGCATTTTTCTTCAAGGAGTCAATACATAGAATTTAGTAAGTCATGGAAATGGAGAAATGGAGTAATAAAACAGTTCAAGAAAAAAATGCCTCATGGAGAATAATCAAAAACATAAATAACCAAAACAAAACATCAAACCCTAAGTTGGGTCATATGGAAATGTGAATTCAAGAACAAAACAAGATTGTTAAAGCTCAAGGGAACGTAAATGGTTGTAATAACATAGAAAATGTAAACCCCACAGATGGGTGTTGTTCTAAGTGGCTACAAATCAAAAAACAAAAATGTTTAAGCTTCCAAATGTGCAAAAATAAAACCCAACAATGGGTGTTGTTAATAATGCAAAAAATGTGAATAAAAAGTGCTAAAACGTGAAAACTAGGTGGAAGCCTCCGTGGGTCACCATACAAAGCTTCAAAACGTAAAATTGGAGTATATGGGAAAAGGTAAGGGCTGCACACAAAAATGAAACTTAAATCTCGTGGTAACATCAATTTTGCCACTCAATATTACAAAAACACCACTATTACTTTAGAATTATAAAAATGCCATTTTAGACCCAAAATGTTGGCTTAATGATGTGGGCAAGCTAACTAACATGGCGCAGATGTGGCAATGATGTGAAAATGATGTTGAAACTATCTCTTCTTCTTAAAATTAGTGTCCAAGCTCCAAAATTGCTTCACCCGAAATAGCTAAAAATAATTACAAACAAAAATTAGACCAAATAATCCAAAATTAATCAAAATTCAGAATAATGGCGCAATAAAACCGAATGGATGAAAATGCACTAAAGATTGACAATTAAGCACTAAACATTCATCAAGATGAGCACAAAAAAGGTACAATAATAGTGAAAAATAATGACTCATCAATTGCCAAAAGGGAAAGTTCAACTTCCACTATTACAAGCACCACTTAATTTGTTTCAAGCTTTGTTAAATGGTACTGATGGTAAGATATATGCTTTGATGGTAAGCACAACAATATGTTTTCATTTACTTCAATGGTGGTAAGATATATGCTTTGATGAATAATGGTTCTACTCCACCACAATTCATTCTTAATGGACAAAGCTATCATGACATTTAAAGTTTGTTGCCAGAAGATGGATCAAAGCCAAAGTTTGCACAACTTTACATCTACAATACTGAAAATGAAATCAGTAACAAAATGAAGCATTTCAAGTTAGTTAACATATTGTCAGCACTCAATTTTGTTCGAGTGAATAAAAATTATTTTAAAAAATAAAAAAATGAAATAAAAGATAGATAATAAATAAATTGGGGTGAAAAGTGTTTTTTATACATTTTGTTTTGGCTCAAATTATTTACATCATCCATATTTTCTTTTTACACAATTTTCTTTTTTGTTTTTATTAGGTCTATTTTGTTTTTACTTTTATGCCCATTTTCATTTGGATAATGATATTTTGACTTACTTTTAACCCACTACTCCAATCACCATTCAATTATCTATTTTGATTTTTTTAATAATGTGATAATTTAAGGATGATTGAAGTGGTGTGTTAAAAGTGGATCATAAAAAGTGGGTCAAAATATCATTATCCTTTTAATTTTAGGTCCATTTTATACCAATTTTTACTTTCTATGTCCATTTCCTCACGTTTTCTCTCTTCGCACCCTCTAAAGTTCTTCCAATTACACATTGCCATGCGTCACATGTTTGGTCTCCCAACCAATTCCATGCAAAAAAGTTGTTTCTTTCTCCTGCACCAGCACGCCCTCACAAGTAACTCTCTTTGCAAGACGATTTTTTTTTCCTTTCTGTCACACTTTTTAACCTTTGTTGGCCTTTTCTTTTTGCTTTTTACCAATAGGAATTTGGTTCCCGAGGAAGCGAAGTTTGTACTGGTTTTTTATTTTTATTTTTTTTTAATTTTAAAATTGAATATTAAAATGGTTAAAAATTTAATTTGAATTATTTAGTTTGATCTTTTATAATAGATTTAATCACACGAAAGGTCCCCGTTTTTGTTACAAAATTTCAATTGGATCCTCAACTTCTAAGTTATCCCAATTGGGTCCTATTTTTTGAAAATGTGTTCCAATTTGGTCCTTTCCGTTAGAGCATCATTGATGACAACTGTGTGCTACGTGTCAGCTCATGTTTTTTTGTTTTTAATTTTTTAATATTTTTTTTACTTTTTTTTTTCTTGAAAAAGAGTTTTGCCACATGTCAGCTTGTGATTTTTAAAATTTTTAAAATTTTTAAATTTAGAAAAAAAACTTCCACGTGTGAAAATATGGTTTTGTCACATGTCAATTATTTATGTGAAAAATCTCAATTTGGTCCCTGTATTTGTCATTTTGTCTCAATTTAGTCATAATTTCTTTTTAAACTGGAGTAAGTAATTCCATCCCTTCTAAATTTAGACCAAGTTTATCTTTTATATTAATATTATAATTATATTTTTATTATAATAGATATTTTTTAACTAAATTAAGTTTATTTAAATTTAAATTTTGCATTGAATTTTGTAACTTATATAAAACTATTTTAAAATTTTACATTTGAATTTAAAAAGTTGTTTAGAAATTATTAAAACAAATTTTTTAATTAAAGTTCAATGCAAAATTTAAATTTAAATAAAATTAATTTGGTTAAAAATATCTATTATAATAAAAATATCATTATAATATTGATATAAAAGTTAAATTTGGTCTCAATTTGGAAAGGATGAAATTACTTTACAAAGAGATTAGGACTAAATTGAGACAAAATAATAGATACAGGGACCATATCGAGATTTTTCACATAAATGGTTGACACGTGGCAGAATCATATTTTAACACGTGGTAGTTTTTTTTTAAATTTATAAATTAAAAAAATCACAAGCTGACACGTGGCAGAACCCCTAATTTGACATGTGTCACTTGTTTTTTCAAGAAAAAAAAGTTATAAAAATTTACAAAAATTAAAAACAAAATAAAAAAAACCACGAGTTGACACGTGACACACAGTTAATGTCGTCAATGATGTCCTAACGGAAAGGACCAAATTGGAACAAAGTTTCAAAAAATAGGACCTAATTGGGATAACTTAGAAGTTGAGGACCCAATTGAGATTTTGTAACGAAAATGGAGACTTTCCGTGTGATTAAACCTTTATAATATCACAATTTATGTTGAGTAATTTATAATGTAGAAAATGTTTTTTGAAAACAAATAAATTCCAAAAAATGGATATTAATATTATGAAGTAAAATACTTTTCAATGCCTATAATGACTTTCATTAAATAAATATATTTCCTCTTCAATTATAATTAATAATTTCTGTTCCTGCAGAGAACAAATAAGATAAGTTAGGCACAAGCGTCACCTTATCATGCAGTCCGCTATCTCTTCAGTTGGCCTCTTCCCAGTCGATACATGTCGGCTTGGACCCAGGAGGGGTTACCTGCAGAAGAGTCTCCGAAGCTCAAGTTAGTCAAAGCTCTCAGAGAGTCAAACCAGTGATTAATGAATGCGTACCTTTAATTACTGGGGTCCACGCGTATTTATAGAGCATTAAATGACGTTTGACCATTTCATGGGCCGGGTTTTGACTTGGGCTCTAATTTGGGCCATGAATGGGCCTGGGCCCCAAATCAGGCTCTTGAAACTTATTGAAGGCGAGGCATCGATGCTAGCTACCATTCTAGGCAAGTAGTCGGTCTCGACCGGCTACTTGCCTAGATGGCTTGTGCTGGTGGTGTCCGGGTACCAGATACTAGGTGGTTTCGATGTGTATACTGTTTACTTGGTTGAGTTTGGCTAGGTACGGTACAGTTTCATTATAATATCATAATCCATAGTAAAATTATAGCATAATCAATCTCATAGGCTTTAGCATTCCATGAAATATAGAAATAACAAAAAAAAAATGGAGAGCATAACACGATTAGGTCTCGCAAAGGGTTCCTAAACATTCCTAATGTGTTTCCCTTGTGTATCCTTATATAGAATTTGATTGGGCTTTCGTCTGACTTTTTTGTTTATGAAATTTCCTCTCTGATAATGTAATATTCTCCAAATATCTTTTAAATAATCATAAATATAATTTGTTTTTATGGTGGTTATAATAAATACCTAAAAGGATTTGGAGACATCTAGCCAATTTTAAAAATATTTGACAAATATTGTTTGTTGATATTTACTAATATAAATAAATAATAAAATTATTTAAAAATATATCATAAATATTCAACAACTAATTTTTGCATTAATCTCCCAATTCAGTCCTTGCAATCATGTAGTCCAAATTTGAAGAGAAATCCAAAGATATCAATATTTGTATTTTTAACCCCTCTTGTTTGACCAAACTTTGATTGTTTGACCTGCTTACTACCTAATGAGAGACTGTAACGTGACAATTCTCTCTTTATCTCAAATTAAGCATTTCCTCCTCCATTAGGGTTTCAAGTGGTTGTTGTTGGGTAGCTCGCAGAAGTTCTCAAAGGGTGACAGTGGTTCGATGGAGGCTCTTCAACGAGTGCATGGTGGTGGAGAGCTGCATTGCTTCACGACTTGCATGGATGTTTCACTGCTTCTCATCGTCAATCTATGTTGGAGAATGGTGGTGGTCACGAAGTGCTCTCACTGTGGTTCTCGATTCGTCCAACGTGGGTGATCTTTGATCTGCTTGTGGTGGCTTCATGAGGCTTGGTGCTATGATTTGGTGGAGGAATGCCGACAAGGTACATGGAGGAAGCTATGGTGGTATGAACTTTCACATTTTGGTTGGTTAGGGGGAAGAAACTGTTGGACACATGGCTTATTCTGGTTGGCCAAATTTTGAGTGTTAGGATTATGCAATGTGGCAACATTTGGTTGGCCAGTTTTGTAAGCGGGTATAATGACACATGTCTACATCTAATTGGGGTTGATTTGGTGAGTGGTAGGGGGTGAAAATAAACAAACAATAAAGTGTAGGAATAGGTTTTGTGTAGTCCATTTGAATAAGAGGAATGTATAAGTAATGTAAGAGGGATGTAATACTGATTTTTCTAAAATTTGCTGATTTTGACTTATTTTTTAGATGTTTTGTAAGTTTAATCAATTTATTTTTACTCCTTCAATGAGCTTAACTTAACTTCAGTTGCATCAACAAATATTTTATGCAACTAAAAAAAACACTTTTTAAGGTATTTTTTATCTTACAAGCTCAATAAGCCTCATTATCAGAATCCTAATAAAATTAATCTTTTAAGCACAAAATCAATTAAAAAATCCAAAATTAAAGACTAAACGAGGACATAAATACACACTTATCAAGTTTCCAAGGTGAAGTTGGTCTTGAGTGGCATACTATTACAATCGAGTAACCTAGACTGAGCTTTGAGTGCAACTGAAGGAGATAAAGGGAGAAAGATAAAGAGAGAGAAAGAGCTATTAAGCCATGAATATCGACTTTAACAAATATATAAGGTAATATCAGAGATTCTGCCCTTGTATCTTGAAGTTCATTTTTATTGGAGTTAGGTACTCCATATATATCATTTTAGGGCTTCGAGATTTGGGTGAGATATATACTTGGTTGTGTTGGCACTTGGTTTTGGAATGGGCAAAGGCAAAGTGGGCTTCGTTTTAGTGAAAGGACTCGAGGGTTTTAATGGGTTAAGGTGGATTGTGTAGTGGGCTTGGTGGGACATGGAACATATGACACACAATGAGTTATTGCAGAGCTTGTGGCGTTCAAAGTTAAAGTTGTGTTATCGTATCAGGGTGCAGTGGGGGAAGACACTCTGGTGACCGATGGAGCGTGGTGATTGAGGGGTGTGGCAGGAGATGAAGTAGAACACCTCCATGACAACATCATTTTTCCATGGCGTACCTGACATGATGATAGTTAATAGGTTAAAGTCAGGCTTTACTCGGGCCCCATGGTGGGTGCCAAATGTTATTTCTAGATTTTATTGAGGAATCTTTAAGGCAGAGTTGTTGCTTTTGAATGTTGAGTTGTTACTTCAGAGTAGTCTGGGCTGAGCTTATGCATAATGAGAGGGGGAGTGATAAGGTGACTTAATGGTTAGATGGAAGGGAAGGGAGAGAAAGGTCATAGGTTTGATTCCCTTGTTAACAATTTGAATAAATAAGATTTTGATTTAATGAGTTTAAAAGAGAGGTGAGAGAGATTATGGATTTAACTCTCCAAGTAACAAAAATATATTAAAAAGATTTTGTTATTTGAAAAATAATTAAGTATTATAACTTAGAGATATTATTAAATTATGAGTTAAATACATTTGTAGTTCTTAAACTTTGACTTTGACGTAAAATTGAAATTTGTCTTTATCTCAATATGTGATACAGTTTGATTCCTAAACTTTGAAAATAAATAGATATAATCCTCCTAACCCAAGTGCGTTACATTTTTTTGACATGTCAAAAAATGTTTGAGTTATTTATACTATTTGAAACATTGTAAACTTAATGGGAGCTTAAAAGGCCATTTAACATGTAAGAGGATTATATCCATTCATTTTTAAAATTTTGGAACAAAAATATACCAAAATTTTGGACATAAACATATTTCAATTTCGCATACAAGTTGAAAAGCTACAAATATATGTAATCCATAAATTATTATATCATAATATCTTAGAAATATTAGATAATCAATAATTATACAATAATCTCTTAAAAATATAATAAAATTTAATAATAAATTATTATATTATAAAATATTATTTATATATATGTTAAAGATATTTCACAATATTTAGAAACATGTAAAAAAGTTATTGTAGCATAAGGTTATGGAGTTATAGTACACGAACTTTTGTTTGACTCGCAATTATTAATTGGTTAGTTCGATATCTATTTACATATTATTATTATTTTGAAAATATATCAGTCAAATAATTTTCTGTATTATTTTTAAAAATATATTATTTAAATAATAAACTATTATTATTCCAATCATTTTTTTTAAATACTCATTCTTGAACCTTCTATATATGACCAATTGAATATGGTTAAGATGTGATAACTCTACGATTTTGATTTCTAAAAGAGGAGGTATTTAATTTTTTTAATATGATAATAAATTTTATTTAAATATTTTATTTTACTCTTTAAAGATTATACAATAAAAAATTATTTATAAATCAAAATTTTAAATCTAAATTACTTTTGAAAATAAATAAATTAGCGCATATTTTTTAATAAATTCTCTAAGTCTATTTTGTTTTTTAAAATGCGTCTTTATATTTTAAGTTGATGAATTTAATTTTGTTATTTTAAAAAATATTTGTATTTTCCTTTATTGGGCTTTCAGGCCCATTTACTAACTTAACCGGGTCTCTAATTCCATCGTTGTGGCCAGAAAAAAGTTCTCGTTGTTCCTCTCCACATAACTAAAACCCTAACCCTCACATCGTTAGCTGGTTTCGCACTCAGTGGTAGCAAACCCAACTGAATCTCTCTTTCTATCTGCACTGCAATGGCGAAGAAGAAGGAGAAGAAGGTGAATGTCTCCGGCAAGCCGAAGCACTCTCTCGACGTTAATCGCAGCAATGACACGAAGAAGGAGAGGCGCTCGGCCGCCACCGTGCGCCGCCTCAAGATGTACAACACCAGGCCCGTGCGCGACCGAAAAGGAAAAGTCCTCTCCAACGAGTTTCAATCCAAGGAGCTTCCCAGCACACGAATTCAACCTGATCGCCGGTGGTTTGGTACGTCCAATTTCGTAACAACAATCACTTAATTGCTTAATTTAATAATAATAATAATAATAATAATAATAATAATAATAATAATAATAATAATAATAATAATCGCGTTTCGTTAACTTGAACTTGCGAATATTACAATCCGCAGGGAATACGCGTGTTGTGAATCAGAAGGAGCTGGAGTTCTTCCGGGAAGAGCTGCAGAGCCGCATGTCGAGTAATTACAATGTGATTCTTAAGGAGAAGAAACTGCCGCTGTCGCTGCTCAATGATCACCAGAAGGTTTGTTTGATAGGTTCTGCTTGAACGACTAGTGTTCATTTTTTAAAGTAAAAATGAGAATGAATTTAGTAATAGTTGATGGATTTTGAATGTAGCAAGCCAGGGTTCACCTGCTTGATAGAGAGCCTTTTCAAGATGCCTTCGGACCTAAGACCAAAAGGAAGCGCCCCAGCCTCTTGGCGGCTGACTACGAGTCCTTACTGAAGAAAGCTGATGGTTCTCAAGGTAAAAGGATGGTTTCTATTTGAATTTGTAGGTAGGATGAGCAATGGGGTTTTGTTATCATCTTTAAGATTCTAGGGCCTGTTTGCTTGTGTGTGTGTTCTGAGAAAAAATTTTCGAGCAAAAAAAATTCAGAGATTACACGAGTTTCTCCGAATAAGGAAATCTCAAGAACAATGATGTTTATTTATTTATGTCTTGCTTATTAACTCTTTTCTAAAGTAGTTTACTATTTTATATAAATTATCTGACCTACATTTCACCAGATCACTTGAGAAAACAGGAGATGGGAAGTACTTTTGTAAAAGTTAGAAATAACAGCTCTAAAAGTTATATTATGAAGTTTAGATTTTGTTTCTTATCTAAAGCACCCCTTGGTCTATTACTTGTTCTATGATAATGTACTTAACAGATTCTCTCACGTGAAACTGAACAATCAATTTCTTTGTTTGTATTTTGGGAATTCTTGTTTTATGTGATTGGTAGTTTCTTTGTACAAATTAATTGTGTTTTACTTAGTATGAGATTATTGTCATTACTCTTTTCTATGATACTTCACAGATGCTTTTGAAGAGAAGTATGGTTCTAGTGCATCTGGAGAAGCTAATGATGGGGATGGATTTAGAGATTTAGTGCGGCATACCATGTTTGAAAAGGGTCAAAGTAAACGCATATGGGGTGAGCTTTACAAAGTGATAGATTCGTCGGATGTGGTTGTCCAGGTATTTTCTCTTTTTTTTTTTTTTCTTTTTATCTTTGTAGATTTTCTCATGTCTATGTTTCTGCAGTGTGCATGTTTGTGTTTCTATTGGACATGGTTGTGCCATAAAGAAATGAGCTTTATGTTAGACATTTCTGTTGTTATGTTGCTTTCAATGTATGGTCGTTGTTAGATCTTTTTTCAAATTTGAAAAAATGTCTCGGTTAGTTTTTTCCATTTTTTAAGCAACTTTCTTTGTGTTTATTTTGGGCTTTGTTTTGATGAAGAGTCTATGGTAGGCGAAATTTCTTTGAACATGACCCCTTGAAATTGTCCTGCATATCCATCTTCTCTTCCTCTAAGTTTGAATACCTTATGCATCCTCCTGCAGGTTCTAGATGCAAGGGATCCACAAGGCACAAGGTGTTACCATTTAGAGAAGCATTTGAAGGAAAATTGTAAGCACAAACACATGGTGCTTTTATTGAACAAGGTCGGTAACAATATCATTTGTTTTTAGTATTAATCTAAAATGTTAAATGCCCTGTATTGCTATTTTGTGACATAAAACAAACTTAATTTTGTTTCTCCCTTTCCAGTGTGATCTAGTTCCTGCTTGGGCAACAAAAGGATGGCTTAGAGTTTTGTCTAAAGAATTTCCAACTCTTGCATTCCATGCAAACATTAACAAGTCCTTTGGAAAAGTATGTCTGATACACTTTCATTTATTTTGTTTACTTTATCTGCCAATTTTATTAATTTATGATAGAAATATAACTGAAATTTGATATAGCTATTGTGCATCTGCTATGTTCTGCTTTCTTATTTGTCATTATTGTGTTTAGGGTTCTCTTCTATCAGTACTTAGACAATTTGCACGTTTGAAACGGGATAAGCAAGCAATATCTGTTGGATTTGTTGGATATCCAAATGTTGGGAAGTCATCAGTAATCAACACTTTGCGTACAAAGAATGTAATAGTTCTATCTCCTTTAATTCTTCTCATTTTTTGCTTAAGCTTTTGCTTATGCGTGTATGCAAACTCTAATGGCAGCATGATATTTTGAAGTATTAAGTTATTGTTGTGAAATAATCACTTTAACAATTTGACTAACATGTATCTAACTATATGTGATGAAAGGTCTGCAAGGTTGCTCCAATTCCAGGGGAAACGAAAGTCTGGCAGTATATTACGCTTACGAAGAGAATCTTTTTGATAGATTGTCCAGGTGTAGTCTACCACAACAATGATTCTGAGACAGATGTTGTGTTGAAGGGTGTGGTAGGTTACCTTCTGGTTTCTCTAATTTTGGTTGTCATGTGCTTTTATCAAGAATGTTTTGTTCAGACTTGTTTTAATGGTTATTTTATTAGTGTAGTTTAATGAATTGATGTAGTCCTTTAGTCCTTGTAGGCAATTTCACCAAGTCGGGAAAAGGTTTTGGTGTTGTAATGGTTAAAACTGTCTAGGGATATGGTTTAATGTAATCTAATCAACCTAGTTGTCTCCTGTGATATCATCTAACTTGTTGGGTTGCTTAATTTGATTACACTGTGATTTGTTGGACTAGAGTCCAGGAAACTATTCTTGTATTTTGAAAGGATGAATGACCAGTTTTACTTAATTGGGTGTTATATCCAGGTATTGACACACAAGTTAAACTGTTAAAAAACTTTGATGTCACAAAAAATATGAAGGTGGTTAATGTTTTTCTCCCTGATTTATCAGAATGGTGACTATCTATTGCTGATATATGATAGTATATTTGAGTGAGATGAAGTTAGTTTCAACTTGACATCTCCTGCACCATCATAGTTTTAGTTTGGTAATCTGATGTTGTAGTCTTATTTTCAGGAGGCATACTTGTTTTGCTTGTCCAGTGGACAATGTGCTCCTTGCTTTTGTTTGTAGAAGTGGATTTAATTTTTCTGTGGTTGATTATATTATTATTATTATTCAATACAGTCATGCTAATTGATGTTTTACTTTCAGGTGCGGGTAACTAATTTGAAAGATGCTGCAGACCATATAGGCGAGGTGTTGAAACGTGTGAAGAAAGCACATTTGGAGAGAGCATACAAAATAAAAGATTGGTATGGTTCTGTCTCCTCAACTTTGTGCTGTAGATGTGGTTAACTGTATAGTGTGTCCTCCTTTTGTATTCGTGTGTTTGTTTGATTGAAATATCCAAAGTTTGCCAATCCAGTGATAAATCTTCATCTCTGATAATGTGCTGTTGTAGTTTATGTAGAACATTTTTATGCCATTGCATACTATCAACCCACATGCTAACTATAGACTAGACAATTTACAAGTAAACAAAAAATGACAGAATTATACCTTGCAGTAACTTTTCACCCTGTTTTTCTGTTCTGTCATGTCTGAAGGATTTTTTGTTGTCACCAGGGAGGACGAGAATGACTTCTTACTGCAGCTTTGCAAATCAAGTGGCAAACTTCTGAGGGTATTCTTTTTTAGTTGATCTGAATTATTAGTTCAACATCTGATAGTTATTTCATGATAGCATTGTTGTCGAGGAAAGGGAACAGCTTTACTAATGTGTTTTGGCTATGCTCAATTTGGCCGAGACTAGATACGCTTTCTGTATGCATCCTCTTCTAATATGGGTTGGCTGACTATTGAGAGTCAGAAGCCAATCTGCTACTGAACTTAATGGTGTCTTGTGATCTATTTAATTGATCCATCCAATGAAAAGCAACTTCTGTTTAAGTAATAAGATTGGATAACGTACTGTGTGACTATTTCCTATGTTGGTTGTTTCAGGGTGGTGAGCCTGACCTGATGACTGGAGCAAAAATGGTACTTCATGACTGGCAGAGGGGTAGAATTCCCTTTTTTGTTCCTCCTCCTAAGCAGGAAGAAGGGTCTGAAGAACCTAATGTTAATGGTGTTGACATAGATGATACAGTTGATGGCAATGAAGCATCTGCTGCTATTAAGGCTATCGCAGATGTTCTTTCATCACAGCAGCAAATAAGTGTTCCTGTTCAAAAGGATTTATATAGTGAGAATGAGTTGAAGGGGGAGGCGACTGAGCAACCACCTAACCATAACGCAGACGAAGATATTCCAGCTCCTGATAGTGTTACATCTGAACAGGATTCACCTCCTAAGGTTCCATCTGAGCTGGGCCCAATCAGTGAGTAATAACTTATGGTTGCATTGGAGGTTTTAGGAAATTTTATGTAAATTATAAGTTGGCTCTATTTCCATCCTCTAAAAAGCTTGGAATAGAACAACTCCTTTTCCTTTCGCATCATTTCTGTGGCCAGCTTCATTTTTGGGAGTTCATCTACCTCACAACGACGCTTGTTAAATGCATCGATTTTGCTTCCGGGAATGTTGCTGTATTGATGTTTGGATTTGTGAGATAGAGAAAGTACTGCTATGTGCTATGAGATCATAAGAGCACCCACATGAGAGGTTTTGTTTTGTTGAGTATTGGTTTTATTTAGTTATTATTTATGCATTAGATGTAGCGATATAGCTTTTGTACCATGGTGGAAATTTTGTTTTATTTCGTAATATACCATTATATGATTCAAAGTTGTAAGTGTGGATTGATGGTTTTCTTCACAAAGCGGATATTCATGATATTTGACACCTACCTTTTTCCAACAAGTAGATTTATAACTTTTTTTAAAACTAAAATGTTTAATTAAAATATAAGTTAAATTGTTTAAGAGTAACAATTGTAATATGATGGTATAAAATGAGAGGGTTATTGACCTGTTATAACTTTTAATTTAAAGAAAAATGATATTTTAACTTATTTTTTTTATTATTTTTAATCTAGTATTTTAATAATCATTAGATAAAAGTGGATTAAAGGATTATTGTTCTAATTTAAAATCTTAAAAAGAGTCGTATACAGTGTGTTTCGGCCAAGTAACTTCGTACAATGTATACTGCCAAAAGTAGGAAAATAACAGGGTGAAACTAGTGCCTGCTATTTTGTTAACAGGGGAATAGTGAATGTCAATTTACTTTTTCAATTGGGATAATAATTTTGCACGGAATAGTAAATTTCGGATACAATTGGAAATTAGTTTGAATATATCATCTTAATTAAGTTGAGTTATCTATATATTAAATTTCAATTGAATTCTTAATCTATTTTTATGATGTATTTAGTATTTAATAAGATTGTATTTTTCGAATTGAATTGACTTCCTAATATACTTTTATGGTCTATTAAGTATGTAATAAAATTATATTTTTTAATTGAATTTTTACTGTAGTTTTTTTTTTTCAACTTTGTGATGTTTTAATGAAGTGATGATGGGTTAAAAAAAATATTTCTATCACTCGGTTAACAATCACATCATTCGATTAATTGAAATTGAAATCACATCATCCAATTAATTGAAATTGAGTATGCAATAAACCTTAAAGATTTATTAGGAAACTAATTAAAATTTTTCAAATTTATTATGAACTTGAAATTTAATTAAACCTATATATTTTAATTAAATGATTTTAGCTGAACATAGATAAAACACCTTAAACAAAAGTAGTATAAAATATAGCTATCAGTGTAGTCTTTAATTATATTCTTAGATCTTTCTTGAAATAATAAAAGAAAAAGTTAAACAGAAAACATGTATTGAATATGATAAAAGAAAACCTCAAATACTCAGTGGATAAATTCATAAGGTTTCGTTGAATTGAAACCCATTTTCACTCTAAAATTTAAATACATATTAATTTATAAATCTTTTTTTATGACAATTGATGAAAATGTAAAAACATAAATTTTGTGAATTTGTTGTCTCTGTCCCAAATAAATAGAGTGTCCCTGCATGCTAAATGATGCACCTAAAATTGCCAAAATCCCACGTTGTGTGCCCAAAAGTTGGCCAGATGTTCTCTTGGTTCAAAATTGGTGGTCTAACGAGTTGACATTTGTTAGTAACTTTTGATGTGACTTATGTAATAAGTGTTTCGTAAGTCTTATTCTATTCTAGTATTTAAAAATCATATAACCATGATTTATAATTGAATGGCAATGTCTTAAACTATTACTGTAATCTCCAATTTTATTAATAATATAATATTTTTTTATTATTGTACCAGTTAATGAGCCTTCAATCTCATAATCATAATCTTTTCACAATATGAAAATAGTAGACTTAACTTTCTATGTGCTAAATTTTGAAACTCATTAAGAATGCATAATAGATGACAAAATTATTTACCCAAGATATTTTAATACCTCTTTATAAATAGATTAGATATGATATTATATTATCTGTATTTATAGATATTTATTATTCATAAAAAATTAAAATTAAAATGCAATTTATATTTTATTAGATTAAATTTAATTAAAATTTAATTTATAAATTTATATTATATTTTTTATTTTTTATGATTTTATTTTAAAAATTTTAAACATACATATTTTTTTAGATATCTATAAATATCAATGAATTTTAAAAAATCTATAAAACATTTTTTTCAACAAGTAAACAAGTAATGGCACACATAAAATGTTGAATACTTTTGTTGTAGATCAAATTGTAGATAGACACTATCCGTGTTTAACCCGATCCAACCTCTTATCATCAGGGACGGTCCTTCTTAAGGACCAATGGGAGCAACGATTCCTCCAAAACTTTTTTATTTTATTTTTTAAATATATTTTAAAATTATATTATTATTGCTAAATATACAAAAAACATTATATATAGTTCATTTTCCTTGTTTTAAAAATACACATAGGATAAATATATTTATAATAAAGAGTGATACAAATAAATATATATATATATATATATATATATATATATATATATATATATAATAATAAA
>Ga0214543_1003080_pt1 | contig 32573 bp, 22 predicted proteins | sample CNSS2metaG_FD_160094 | JGI IMG/M metagenome (GOLD analysis project Ga0214543, IMG submission 160094) | Root nodule microbial communities from cowpea collected in UCLA plant growth center, Los Angeles, California, USA - CNSS2 | ecosystem: Host-associated > Plants > Roots > Nodule | place: USA... | reverse complement strand
TATATATATATATATATATATATATAAATGAATATTTATTTCATACTTAATCATATAAATATTTTTTAAACTTTTAATTAATCAATTAATATATTTAATTAAATAAATTAAAATAATTATTATATTTACATGTTAAATTACTCTATTATAACTAATATTAAGTGTAAATGATTTAAATTTTAATAGTATTGTATATTTACATTTATACAAGAATATAATATAACAGTTTTTTTTTAATTTTGAAAATTTAAGAGAATAAAAATAATAAATAAATAAATAAAAATGGGTCCGCGGACCTGGGACAAACTGACCTACCTCTGACTCGCAATTTAACACACTAAGCAGATTGGACTAAAATGGATTAGCAAATTAAAACACTAACTCAACATATTCTTTTCCTGGCAGACTGACGGGCAAGTCATATGATTCTGGTCCACTTTGAGATAATTAATTTGAGATAATATGGAAAGTTAAGACAAAGAATTGATTTGAGTGAAACCCACTCTTTTAAAGAATGAAATTGAAGATTTTCTCTTGTTATTACTACATACAAAAGCTTTAAAAGATATTCTGATTTTAATAAATTATAAAAATGAATTGCTTTCATTATTTCTTTAAGAATATTTAAAATGTTTAAATATACATTTAATCTTTATTTTCGTTATTTTTATTCAATTTGGTTAAAATGAATCAATTTTGTCTCTTTCAAATTCACTTTCAAATTGACACCAATTTAATATCTTTTATAAAAATTATACTAATATTTTTTTTAAATTGACAATTTTATTAATTAATTTTGAAATTCAATTATAAATTATTAAATTTAATTATAAATTGAATAAAATTCTTGTATTTAATTTTTAAATAAAATACAATTTTTTAAAATGTATAAGAATATAAATATTAAATGTTTTTTTCTGTTATTTATATTCTAAAATACTTATATCTTTAAAATTGATATTTAAAACAATTTCAAATAATATAAATCTTTTAGAACAGTAAACTAATATATATAAAATTAACATTTAAATATAAAACATTTTAGATCTTAATTTAATATCTAAAATGCAATAAAAATATTAAATATGTTATATTTAAATGTCAATGTTAATATATATTTTTAAAAAATTTAATAATTATATTTTAATATTATTTTGAAATAATTGTATTCTATTTAACAATTAAATCTAAGAATTATAGTCAATTTATAATTGAATTTTAAAAATAACTAATAATAATGTAAATTTTAATAATACATATATATATATATATAATATTTATTAAAAATTACATTTGATCTCAACTTGAAAGGGAAAAATTATTTTATTTTAAAAAGAGTTGGAACTAAATTAAACAAAGATAACAAATATAGAGACAAATTTGAACAAAAATAACGAATATCATAACTAAATTGAATAAAAATAAATAATACAACCACAAATTGACACGTGGCAGATTTGTGACTTGAAAAATGAATATTTTTTTTGAAATTAAAGAAATTAAAAATAAAATTGACAAAAATTTAAGAAAATCAAAAAATCAAAAAAACCAAGAGTTGAAACATTGCATGTACAGTTCAAAAATATTAACTATTTAAACATTGTTAGTAAAAATGATCAATTTGACCAAAATTTCACAAAAATAAGGACTTAACTGAACACAAAATGAAAATGAGGACCAAATTAAATAAAAATAACATAAATAGAGACCAATGTATATTTAAACTTATTTCAAAACTATTATTTCTTAATTATGTTCGAATACTTAATTTTTTTGTAAGAAATTTATCTCTAGTTTATATGCATTTTACCTTTTCCGTTTCAATTTTTTTTAAATTTAATTTACATGGTTAGATAATTGTTTAAAATAATTTGATGACATGTAAAATAAATGTAACAAAGAATGACAAAACGAGTCAATTCGGTCTATTTTAGTTTGTCCCAACTTTGGTTTGTCAAACACGAATTAGATTAGGCTCACCGATCTCAAAAAATAGGCCAAAATCTTCGGTCCATCCTACCACAAGACGGACCAACAAGCTGACCCACCACTTTTTAATTTTTTTATTCACAATATTTGTTTATATATGTACTTATAAATCAATATATTTATTTCATATTTAATCATATAAATATTTTTTAAACTTTTAATTAATCAATTAATATAGTTAATTAAATAAATTAAAATAATTATTATATGTACATGTTAAATTACTCTATTATAGATAATATTAAGTGTAAATGTTTTAAATTTTAATAGTATTGTATATTTCCATTTATACAAGAATATAATATAACAATTTTTTTTTAATTTAAAAGAGTAAAAAAAATAAAAATAAAAATGGGTTCACGGACCCGGGACAAATTGATCTACCTATGACTCGCAGTTGAACGGACTAAACAGATTGGACTAAAATGGATTACCAAATTAAAACACTGACTCAACCTATTCTTTTCTTGGCAGACTGACGGACCAGTCATATGATTCTGGTCCACTTTGAGATAATTAATATGAGATAATATGGAAGGTTAAGACAAAGAATTGATTTGAGTGAAACACACTCTTTTAAAAAATGAAATTGAACATTTTCTCTGGTTATTACTACATATAAAAGCTTTGAAAAATATTCTGATTTTAATAAATTATACAAATGAATTGTTTTCATTATTTCTTTAAAAATATTTAAAAAGTTTAAATATAACTTTGATCTTTATTTTCGTTATTTTAATTCAATTTGGTTAAAATGAATCAATTTTGTCTCTTTCAAATTCACTTTCAAATTGACACCAATTTAATATCTTTTATAAAAAAATGTACTAATATTTTTTTTAAATTGACATTTTTATTAATTATTTTTGAAATTCAATTATAAATTATAAATTGAATAAAATTCTTATATTTAATTGTTAAATAAAATACAATTATTTAAAATTTATAAGAATATAAATATTAAATGTTTTTTTTCTATTATTTATATTCTAAAATACTTATACTTTTAAAATTGATATTAAAAGAATTCAAATATTAAAAATATCTTAGAAAAGTAAACTAATATTTATAAAATTAACATTTAAATATTAAACATTTTAGATTTTAATTTAATATCTAAAATGCAATAAAAATATTAAATATGTTATATTTAAATGTCAATGTTAATGTTAATATATATTTTTAAAACATTTAATAATTATATTTTAATATTATTTTAAATAATTATATTCTATTTAACAATTAAATATAAGAATTATTTTTAATTTATAATTGAATTTCAAAAATAACTAATAGTAATAATGTAAATTTTAATAATATATATATATATATATAATATTTATTAAAAATTATATTTGATCTCAACTTGAAAGGGAAAAATTATTTTATTTCAAAAAAAGTTGGAACTAAATTAAACAAAAATGACAAATACAGAGACAAATTTGAAAAAAATAACGAATATCGGAACTAAATTGAACAAAAATAAATAATACAACCACAAATTGACATGTGGCACATTTGTGACTTAAAAAATGGATATTTTTTTTGAAATTAAAGAAATTAAAAATAAAATTTACAAAAATTTAAGAAAATAAAACAAATAAAAAATACCAAGAGTTGACACGTGGCATGTACAGTTCAAAAATATTAACTATTTAAACACCGTCAGTAAAAATGATTAAATTGACCAAAATTTGACAAAAATAAGGACTTAACGGAACACAAAATGAAAATGAGGACCAAATTAAATAAAAACAACATAAATAGGGACCAATGTAGATTTAAACTTATTTAAAAACTATTATTTCTTAATTATGTTCGAATACTTAATTTTTTGTAAGAAATTTATCTCTAATTTATATGCATTTTACCTTTTCCGTTTCAAATTTTTTTTAAAATTTAATTTACATGGTTCGATAATTGTTGAAAATAATTTGTTGACATGTAAAATAAATGTAACAAAGAATGGTAAAACGAGTCAAGTCGGTCTATTTTAGTTTGTCCCAACTTTGGTCTGTCAAACACGAATTAGATTTGGCTGACCTACCCTAAAAAGTAGGCCAAAAGCTTCAGTCCATCCTGCCACAAGACGGACCAACAAGCTGACCCACCACTTTTTTTAATTTTTTATTCACAATATTTGTTTATATATGTACTTATAAATCAATATATTCATTTCATATTTAATCATATAAATATTTTTAAAACTTTTAATTAATCAATTAATATATTTAATTAAATAAATTAAAATAATTATTATATTTACATGTTAAATTACTCTATTATAACTAATATTAAGTGTAAATGTTTTAAATTTTAATAGTATTGTATATTTACATTTATACAAGAATATAATATAACAAATTTATTTATTTTATTTATTTTTAAAATTTAAAATAATAAAAATAATAAATAAATAATTAAAAATGGGTCCACGGACCCGGGACAAACTGACCAACCTCTAAGTCGCAATTTAACAAACTAAGTAGATTGGACTAAAATGGATTAGTAGATCAAAACACTGACTCAACCTATTCTTTTCTTGGCAGACTGACAAGCCATTCATATGATTCTTGTCCACTTAGAGATAATTAATTTGAGATAATATGGAAGGTTAAGACAAAGAATTGATTTGAGTGAAACACACTCTTTTAAAAAATGAAATTGAAGATTTTCTCTTGTTATTACTATATACAAAAGCTTTAAAAAAATTCTAATTTTAATAAATTATAGAAATGAATTGTTTTCATTATTTCTTTAAAAATATTTAAAAAGTTTAAATATAAATTTGATCTTATTTTCGTTATTTTTATTCAATTTGGTTAAAATGAATCAATTTTGTCTCTTTCAAATTCATTTTCAAATTGACACCAATTTAATATCTTTTATAAAAATTATACTAATATATTTTTTAAAAATTTACATTTTTATTAATTATTTTTGAAATTCAATTATAAATTATTAAATTTAATTATAAATTGAATAAAATTCTTATATTTAATTGTTAAATAAAATACAATTATTTAAAATTTATAAGAATATATATATTAAATGTTTTTTTCTATTATTTATATTCTAAAATACTTTTACTTTTAAAATTGATATTTAAAAAAATTTCAAATATTATAAATATTTTAGAAAAATAAAGTAATATTTATAAAATTAACATTTAAATATAAAACATTTTAGATTTTAATTTAATATCTAAAATGCAATAAAAATGTTAAATATGTTGTATTTAAATGTGAATGTTAATATATATTTTTAAAACATTTAATAATTATATTTTAATATTATTTTAAATAATTATATTTTATTTAACAATTAAATCTAAGAATTATATTGAATTTATAATTGAATTTCAAAAATAACTAATAATAATGTAAATTTTAATAATATATATAATATTTATTAAAAATTAAATTTGATCTCAACTTGAAAGGAAAAGTTATTTTATTTTACCAAAAGTTGAAACTAAATTAAACAAAAATAATAAATATAGAGACAAAATTGAACAAAAATAACGAATATCGGGACTAAATTGAACAAAAATAAATAATACAACCACAAGTTGACACGTGACACTGACATTGACACATGGCACAATTGTGACTTGAAACATGGATAATTTTTTTGAAATTAAAAATTTTTTTTACAAAAGTTTAGGAAAAAAAACAAAAAAAACAAGAGTTGACACGTGGCATGTACAATTCAAAAATGTTAACTATTTAAACACCGTTAGTAAAAACGATCAAATTGACCAAAATTTGACAAAAACAAGGACTTAACTGAAAACAAAATGAAAATGAGGACCAAATTAAATAAAAACAACATAAATAAGGACCAATGCATATTTAAACTTATTTAAAAACTATTATTTCTTAATTTTGTTCCAATACTTAATTTTTTGTAAGAAATTTATCTACAATTTATAAGCATTTTACTTTTTCCGTTTCAAATTTTTTTAAAAATTTAATTTACATGGTTAGATAATTGTTTAAAATAATTTGCTGACATGTAAAATAAATGTAACAAAGAATGACAAAATGAATTAGTTCGATCTGTTTTAGTTTGTCCCACCTTTGGTCCGTCAAACATGAATTAGATTAAGCTGACCCACCCCTAAAAAATAGGCCGAAGCTTCAGTCCATCCACAAGACGGACCAACTTGGCCCACCACTTTTTTTAGTTTTTTATTCATAAGATTTGTTTATATATATACTTATAAATAAATATTTATTTCATATTTAATCATATAAATATTTTTAAACTTGTAATTAATCAATTAATATATTTAATTAAATAAATTAAAATAACTATTATGTTTACATATTAAATTACTCTATTATAACTAATATTAAGTGTAAATGATTTAAATTTTAATAGTATTGTATATTTACATTGATACAAGAATATAATATAACAAATTTAATATATATTTTTTTTTTAATTTTAAAAATTTAAAAGAATAAAAATAATAAATAAATAAATAAAAATGGATCTGCGGATCCGGGACAAACTGACCTACTTCTGACTCACAGCTTAACGGACTAAGCAGATTGGACTAAAATGGATTAATAGATTAAAACACTGACTCAACCTATTCTTTTCTTGGTAGTCTGACGGGCCAGTCATATGATTCTGGTCCACTTTGACATCATAGTAACAATATATAAAAATATTAATAAAAAAATGAGATAAAATAAATTGAATTTAGAATTTTATTTTTAAAGAAATTCAGAGAAGTATATTGTTTTTATGCATCTTTTGCTTAAAATTCAATTTGCATGGAGATGGATTTAAATATGTTATGCCCCACCAACCATAGAAACATATAATGGGAAAAAAAAATACACAAACATTTGAATATGGATGATGAAATTTTGCGAACTTAGTGTGTTATTTTTTATTCTGCTGCGCTAGAGTCTTTGTTTCTCTGGCTGCGCTGTGTTTGGTCTGGGAAACACAACTTAATCAAATATTTCCCATTTCTATTCTTTTTCCATACTCTCTCCCTTTTCCTTCAATCTTTCTTTTGTCTCTCTATTCTCTCACAACCCCACTCTTCTTCTTCTTCTTCTTCTGCTTCCTTTTTAGGGTTATTATCAAACCTTCCAAACACACTTCCAAAGTTTTCTGCTAGGGATGCTCCACGAATGGATACGCTGAATAATCGCAGCCAGAACGGGGAAGACCACTCTCCGCCGCCGCCGGTGGCTGCACTTCCTATGCATGTGGATGCTTTCCATTATGCCAATGGTTCCGATGGAGGGGAAGAAGCAGCAGCTGCTCCACTGGGCCATGCTTCCTCTGCTGTGTACGCCAGAACCAGTGAACTCACCATTTCTTTTGAGGGCGAAGTTTATGTTTTCCCTGCTGTTACCCCACAAAAGGTTCATTTTATTCCCTCTCAGATTTTATATTTGATTAGAACAACGCCTTGTATTGATTGGTGTGGAGACTTGGCACTATTTGGAGATTGAAGTGTTTGGTTTGAATTTGGTTTGACAGATCTTTGAGGGAAAAATTAAAATGGAAAAAAACTTATTCATGTGGATTTCGATTTGTTAGTTCATGTCTTGTCACCGGTGATGATATTTTTATGTTGAATTAGAATAAAAAAATTGGGAAGTTGTTGCAGAAGGTGTAGGTGACACCCAATCAGTGTTTTCTGAAATGGTTTAAGGTCTTGCATAGAGTGGTGGAGGGATTTCTCAATGTGGTTCTGGACTAGTAGAATGCAGTTTTCTTGCTTTTCTTGGTTCTGGGGCTTGTAATGGTATAACAAGGCTGAGAGAAGAACAAGTTGTCTTTTAATGAAAACTCTGTAATGGTATTATTGATTATCTTTAGATTCTGTTGTCATGCACAGAAGAAATTAGAAAATCCATGAGAAGAACTTCAAGAGGAGGGGTTAAACAGATACATTCCTTTCTGCTCTCTCTTTGTATCAGAAAGTTATTCACCGGGATTTCCCTCCCACACACAATCATTTAACCATGAATGAGTTATTTTGAGTTGAGTCTTGAGCTGGGCCTGATTGTTGTGTGTCATGTGGATTCTTTGACAAGTGGTCCTTGCTGGCTGTAATTTTTATCTTTTGTTCATTTATGTTCATTAAAGTGCTGGTTGGTTTCTCCTCTGGTATTGTATTGACACTATGATTGGTTTAGTTGCTTGATTAAAAAAAAACTGATCATTTTCTTATATCTGAATGACACCTATGCTCCAACTTCAATGTGGATTTCAAATTTTTAAATGGTCATGAGTGATTACTTGTCCTTTGTTAAATTATTCAATTAGATTGGATGTGACTCCTGATTAACTATAAAAAAGTGCTCTACTGTGGCATACTTACACCAGTTCTATAAAATGATTGGACATTTTTTTAAGATTGATACTGCCTTTATTTGCATGAAATATAGGTGCAGGCTGTATTATTACTGTTGGGAGGGCAGGAGGCGCCAAATACTGTTCCCACCTCAGACTTTTTGTTGCAGCAAAACAGTCAGGACATTAGGGTATTTCTTCAGAAATTGCTTTTTCTTTTGAAACATTTTTCTCTGGTTTTTAAAAACTTATTAAGTGTTTTAAATCTTGTTATTATATGCCAGGAAATAAATGATCCTTCCCGGTGTTCAAAGCTTTCCCGAAGAATTGCCTCACTTGTTAGGTTTCGTGAAAAACGAAAAGAGAGATGCTTTGAGAAGAAAATCCGATACTCATGCCGTAAAGAGGTTGCCCAGAGGTAGGCAAGTGTAGTTGGGAAGTAGAAACCCAAAAACATATTTTTGTTTTTCCCCAAAATTATTTACACTCTTGTATCATATTTTTTCATTTTACATTATGAATTGCTGTACAGACCTTTATAAAGTGTTGAAAAATAAGTGCTTATTATTGCTGTGAATTACTCTCCTCTACCATGAAAAGTGCTTAAATTGTATTATTATTTCTTATTTTAGAAGATACACTTATCTCTCCCTGGTGATTTTGATGTCATATAATTTAGTTCATTTTGATGTCATATAATTTAGTTCATTTTGATGTCAATGAGCCCCTCAGGGTCATTTTTCTCTTTCCTTTGATCTTAACATTATTGTTTCACTACTAATTTTGAATCTTTTTATTAAGAAGATGAATTAAAAATTTCAAGTGAAGTTTCAAAGCCTATAATGTGAGTATGAAAGGCTTCACTCTATTCATAACATTCTATTAATAATTCAATTTATAAAATTAGCTTATATAAGAAAGTATAAGTTTACTTGTAGTTACTCTATTTGTTAAGATTATTTTTTGTTAAGCAAAAATTGTGAGCTGACTTGGTATTGAGTGAATACCTGGCTCACATCTGTGCTTCACAAGTAACATCCCCTTCATGCCCGTACCCCTGTTTCTTATGCAAGCATTTATGGTGTTTGAAGTTTGCATTGGTGATTGGTATTTTAGTATTGTGTCTGTCTTGCAAAAGCATTAGCTTTCAGAATAAGAATGAAATTTTTAGTTTTGACCATAATACATATATGCTTTGTTTGTCCTCTAGATGGTATAAGATGGTTTTCTTGGGATTGACAATACTTGGTTATCTAATAGGATGCATCGAAAGAATGGACAATTTGCATCACTGAAGGAAGACTACAAATCTTATGCTGAAAACTGGGATTCAAGCAATGCTACTCCTGGCCCAGAATCTACGTGAGTTTTGTAGTTATTCCTTTTGTTTGGAATAGATGGACTCAATAACTTTAATTCTTAATCTTTAATGGATTGGTTCTAATATGATTATCCTCTGTCATTGTTAAGTGAACGTAGATGCCAGCATTGTGGAATTAGTGAGAAGTCTACTCCAGCTATGCGTCGAGGACCAGCAGGTCCAAGATCTCTATGCAATGCCTGTGGGCTTATGTGGGCTAATAAAGTAATTACTATCTGTTTTAGCTTAGCATGGGACTTACGTTTCTTGTTATTGATTGTTGCAAGTGTTGCTTTCCAGAATCAGATATGACATGTTGGTCTCCCTTTTGTAGCTTACTACCTGAAGGCCATGGCTTAAACACCTTAAATACTGTAGCTTTTGTTGACTAGAATGTCATCAAACTTTAGTAAACCAATATTTTTTTAAGATTTCTTTTCAACCTTTTGTCATTCTGAATGTGATTATCAGTTTATGGGTCCTTTAAGGTCACATTTAGTATCATTGTCAGATAAAATGACAGGAAAACTGAAAAGCAATACTACCTTTTGGCATCTCCGACAAGTGAATGGGTCCTTTATGGTCACATTTAGTATCATTATAATTTGAAAACAAGGATTTTGTGTCAACCTGAAGATGATTTATTTACAGGATGCTCTGTCTTTCTGTTTCAGCAATAATAACAATGTTCTGCCTATTTAACATCTTATCTATTGTAGTTATCAACTCATTGTTAATCATAGTCCTGGAATTTTGTGAAAGATGGTTATTTTGCATGTCTGTATTGTTGTGGCCATGAGAGGATAGGTTATTATTACCAAGTATCAACTGAAAAGGTTCATGTTTCCATATACCCAAGTACTGATCTTTGTTTTCATGCCGTATTGATTTGAAGGGAACTCTGAGAGATCTCACCAAAGCAGGAAGGATTGCTTTTGAACAAAATGAACTGGTATTTTTAATTTTCTTATTGCCGTGGAACAATTTCTTTTCTTCCATTGTCATACTTTCTCCTATTGTAAATAACCAAGATTTAAATATACTGTCTTTATGCTTTACTAAAAACGGATAGACAAGTTCCTCCCAGCCATTGTCTACATCACACTTTTAAAAACACCTAGATCTGTTTGTGTGAAAAGCAGGATGGATCTGGATCCTCTTGGGCACTTACATGACCCTGTTATATGATAAGAAAGGTATACAAACTGTCCTGTGCTGAAATGGCTTGGTCATGAGATGGCCACACATGAGATGATCCAAATGGAAATATGAATTAACTAAGGATGTGAAGGGGTTTGACAAACTTGCTCTGTTACTCATGGCTAGGACACAGTTTAGAGGAGAGACTCTCTTCACATAATTTCATACAAATAAAAGTAAATATTTGTTATTAGTTGGTCTACTGTATAATATGTAATACATATAAGCATCTAATTATGATACAGTTGATGAAATATGATTAGAAGAGGTGTTAGGAGATGACAACATGAAAATTTTGGCATTGCAGTCAACATTATTGAACAATAAATACTATGCAGATATAGCTTGTGTCTATTCCTTAACCTTTTTTGTTAGGTCTACTTGCTTGAAATCTAGAGAAATACTTTATCCTGTAATTTAGCTCTCAGTGGTCTCCAATTTGTAAATTCTGATATGATCTTTGCTCAAAAGATGTTTGAAATTTCAAGTCTAACAATATTCTCTTTATTTTAAGGATACTTCAGCTGATATAAAGCCTTCAAAAGCAGAAGCAGAACATTCTTGTGCCAAGCAAGACAAAGAGGTACTAATATTAGAATTTTTGAAATTTCTTTATCAAATTAATAAAAACTTTATTTTGTTCATGTATAGCTGTTTCTTTAACTTTTTTATCTTGCAACATTGCTGGTCTGTTCTCTATCCTTGTTTACCAAACTTCGACAAAGGATTATTAAACTGCATGAAAACTCTTCGTTTTTTAATATCAGTATATTGTTTTCTGAGGGTCCATACGCTTTTTTTTTTTTCAAACTTGTGCTTGCTGATGCTGATTATTATCAATTTGTTCACTTTTGAGTACTGTTTACCTGATGGAACACTGATCCTCATGCTGACACTGTTTCCTTGGCTGTGGATTTGTAATTTTTATTTTTTAATTTATCAGGGAAGCCCTGAGGAAACAAAGCCTGTGCAAATAGATTCCAGACGGTCACCTCAAAAGACAAATGAGCAGGTTTTATCTAAATTATGGTTCAATCTATGACGAAGAAATTTGCTCTATTTGCTTATATGAGATTATGCAAAAGTTGACAATTTGATTAACTGTTAAGTTGACTCCCTACTAAAATTGTGTTTTAGGTCATAGTCCTTTGGTTTGTTCATAGTAGCTTGTATGGCATGGAACTCATGGTGTTATATCAACAATATACCTTAAAAGCTTTTCAACTTTTGAATATTGTCCTTCAATTTAATTTTGTGGGTTTACAGTTTATCATCGGAACTGCTGAATCAGTTACTGACAACTTGTCCATCCAAGTGGAGAATCATGCTCTTGGTCTACATGAACAGGTATTCCTTTTTCCTTCCTTAATCAACCATTGAGATGGTTAAGTTAAAAGGATTGAGGTGATAGGAACTCCTTCGACAATTGGTATGATATACTTTTGAGATTTACAGGATACTCTTGAGGATCTTGCTGATGCTTCTGGAACCGAGTTTGAGATTCCCGCTGGTTTTGATGAACAGGTATATGTTACAACTCATTGATTTGTCACCATTCCTGATTGATTAATTTTACTAAATTTTATGATACGTACAGGTTGATATTGATGATTCCAACATGAGAACATATTGGTTGTGATCTAAAGATGTTTCTGTGCGCAATCAGCAGTTTTGTTCCCAATGGAAACGCATATACACTGCTGGTTCAACTAACATTGGAGGACTTCTAGGAATAGTTTATGTTTTATAGACAAACTATTTCTGGAAGCACTGTGAATTATATGATTGTAGACTTCCAGTTTTCATACATGAGTTCCTGTACATCCCTTTGTGACCAGATTTGATTTATATATAATGTGAATAGTTCAGTTTTTCTTTTACCTTCTGCGGTATTCAACTTTGATTTTGTCTTCTTTTGTGGTAACTCAGCTAAAGGTATAATTAGATGCGAGACAGAATAAAAAGATGCATACCTACCTCATTACGTTTGTCCACATGAAATTATCAAATAAAAATTCATTTGGAATATTAAAAATTCATTGTCGTCTTTTAACAGAATTTTAAAAGTCTTAACTTGATATTTTATACTTTTAAAAAGACTCATTTAGTATTTTGGTTAAAATACCTTTTTTGTCTCAATATTCATCAAATTTTGTTAAATCAGTCTAAATTTTGATTTTGTTCTCAAATAGGTTCTTATTTTCGTCAATTTTGTTTAATTTGGTCCTTTTCACTAACATCGTTTAAATTATTAATGATCGTGAACAATGATGATCATATGTCATTTTGTGATTTTTTTTATTTCTTTTTTAAGTTTTTTTCAAAATTGGTTTGACAAACTTTGTCCCAATTGAATCTAGCTGACTTCTTTAGTAACTTTACCATGGGTTTAGTTTTTTCTACAGGATATGAGATATGGTCGTTAATCTTCTATAAGTAATATAGTGCACTTCTCACACAACTTTTGCTCTTAGCAGCTTGTCAACCACAACATTTGTTGTTGTTCTTCTCTCTTCTTTTAACTTCCTCTTTTTTTGTGATGCCGACCTTGCTTCTTTAAAGACTTATAGCTTGTGGCAAGTTATTCTTGAATCAACTCTCGATATATCTGTTGTCGTTCAGTTGAGAAAGATCTACATTTTGATTAAGCACGTGGCCGATGATCTTCTCCTTTTCTCCCCAGGGTTGTTCCCATCTTCAAATCCTTTCCTCCTTGGAGGATGAAGTGTTTTGTGTCCCTAACTAGTTCAACCCTAATGTCTAGATCTTCAAACTAACTTAACCTTTTCTACATTATTAGTCATAAGTTGAGGGATTGACAATTGAAAACTCGTGATGTAGTACTCTCGGGGCTGGCTTCTAATCAACATGCATCATGATGATGTCTCTAGATGTTGATGGAAACTACAATGCCAGATGTGGGGTGGACACGATAGCACCAAGGAGATTTAGGGAATGTCTTCCCAAAAGAATATTGTAAGACATGTTGGCATCCATAACCAAAAACATGATGGGTATCGTCTTGGTATGGGCATCTTCCCCAAATGTGGTATATAAGTTGACGAATCCTCTTGTATTCACCCTTTCATCCGTAAAATCGATTATCTGCTTGTCGTATGAGTGCATGACATCTTCAGGTAACTCCAACTTCTTAAATGTCTTCCAATATAAGTCAACTGAACTTCCTTGGTCAACCAACATTTTCTTGACCGCGAAGTTCTTGATTTCAATCTTTATGACCATGTGATCATCTTGCTTCTGATCAATGAATGTAATAGGAGGCATACTCTGTCTGGACGACCTGGTGACGACATTAACTGACTGTACTTCCCTTGGTTACCTTTTTCTTGGGTTGAAGTCGAAGATCCTCCTCCTGTGAACCCTACAGATATGGTGTTGATTACCCCTCTCAACAGGGTTTTGGTTCTTTGCGCCTTTCCACTTATATTGCTGGTGTTTCCCTGGTTCTATCATATTGGTTGTGGTCCCTGCGACAATCTCTTTTGTCATCGAATCTTCTTAGCTTATTCCGAAAACTTCCACCCTCACCTCTCCGGACAAGGTGTCTGAGATGTCATGCTTAGATAAACTCCTAAATCTTATCCTTCAGTGCCACACATGAAAAGTCTCCTAATCCTCGACCTAGGAGTTTGTCTTTAATATCCAATAGTCTCACATCGCTTAAACATTAAGACTAAGGGTAGTTTAAATACTACTTCCTCCCTTCAACGTCTGAGACGTCTCTTAAAAAAAAAATTTGACGGAATTTCATACTTCAAACCAAAAATACCTCATGCAATAATGGACCTCGACACTTAAACAAAAACGATTAAATTAAATTTAGAAAAAAATATTAAATAAAAAGCGGTTAAATTAAATAAATGGTTAGTTAATGTTTAAAATTTTAAGAAAATGTGGATACCAAATCCATATGTTATTATTATAAGTTGAGAATTAATAACTTATGATTTCCCAGGCGCCACCTTGATCCGCAAGAAAATCCCCTCTCATTCAAACACCGTTCACAACTCATTGCTTCCCTCTCACAAATACGTTTTGTTAGTTCGTTGATCAGTATTCCAATATCGGAAATCTATCTGGCGATGGCGGTTGCTGCCGCCGCTCCTCTGGGTTCGTCGGTGATCTCGCTGGTGAACCGGCTCCAGGACATCTTCAGCCGTGTGGGGAGCCACAACTCCATTGACCTCCCTCAGGTGGCAGTTGTCGGCAGCCAAAGCAGCGGCAAGTCCAGCGTCCTCGAAGCCCTCGTGGGCCGCGACTTCCTCCCACGCGGCAGTGACATCTGCACGCGCCGCCCCCTCGTTCTCCAACTCGTCCAAATCAACCCCTCTCAGGACGAGTTCGGCGAGTTCCTCCACTTGCCTGGCCGCAAGTTCCACGATTTCTCCCAAATTCGCTCCGAAATTCAGGTTCACTTTTAATTCCAATTGAATTCGAATTTGATTTTTCTGGAATGTATCACTCAAGTATCACTGTCTTATTTTTGTGTGTGTGTGTGTGTGTTCTTTTCCTTTCTTGAGTAGGCTGAAACTGATAGGGAAGCTGGAGGGAACAAAGGTGTCTCTGATAAACAAATACGTTTGAAGATTTTTTCGCCGAATGTTCTAGACATCACGCTCGTGGATCTCCCTGGCCTCACCAAGGTTCCCGTCGGTGACCAGCCTTCGGATATTGAGGCTCGAATTAGAACCATGATCATGTCTTATATCAAAACTCCAACCTGTCTTATTCTCGCGGTTACGCCGGCGAATTCCGATTTGGCTAATTCAGATGCTCTTCAGATGGCGGCAATTGCCGATCCTGATGGTGGCCTTTTTGTTCCTTGAGCCTAAAGTGATGATCATTTTTGTGTCCCTTTGATTGTAGGTGGTGATTGGAAATTTTTTTCGTTTGCCTTTCTTTTATTGCAGGGAACAGGACAATTGGTGTCATCACGAAGGTATAGTATAACGAATGAATGTGGTTGTGATTTTTGTTGAGGTGTTTCTGTGTGCTGACGAATTTGGGGGTGTGTTGTGTTGGTTGGATTCTAGTTGGATATCATGGACAGAGGTACTGATGCGCGAAATCTGTTGCTAGGAAAAGTTATTCCCCTCCGACTTGGTTACGTGGGTGTTGTGAATCGATGTCAAGAGGTAATGATGTTGTCCTCCCAAGTCATTGATGAATATGCGCTTATGAATTGGTTGACTGGCCTGTTGTTTGACATGCAAGGCTGAAATTTAGTTTTTTGTTTTCGTCTCTAAAAGGACATTTTAATGAACCGAAGTATAAAGGATGCTCTTGTTGCTGAAGAGAAGTTTTTCCGCAGTCGTCCTGTAAGGAATTACCTTTGCTTTATAGTATTCAACATATCACGTCTATATACTGATTTAATTTATGCTATTCAAGATATACAGTGGATTGGCGGATAGTTGTGGTGTTCCTCAATTGGCAAAGAAATTGAACAAGGTAAAGAATTTGCAATGTTGAAAACGAAAATTAGCTTTTAATATTACTGTTACTTGTCTGGCTTTAATTGGATTTTCTGCTACCTTATATATTTAAAGTTCTAATTCCCCGCTGGAAGTTCTAATTATTGTGAATTCTTATAGAATTCCAGTTCCTGAACTTAAGAATGTCTTGTGCTATTTGCTTGTCATTCTTCTGCAGATTCTTGCGCAACATATCAAGGCCTTATTACCAGGGCTGAGAGCACGTATCAGTGCTTCCCTAGTCACTCTTGCGAAGGAAAATGCAAGCTATGGAGAAATCACAGAGTCCAAGGCATGTGTCCCTATGATTTACCAACTTAAAATATACTGTATAACTTTTTGTGATAAAAAGTGATTGGGTTCTACTCTTGCTGGCCATTTACCTAATTTTATCCATGATTCTTGATCTCCTATAGGCTGGACAGGGTGCTCTTCTCCTTAATATTCTTTCAAAATACTGTGATGGTACTTAATTATCCCTTGTATCTGATTTCTTATTTTGTCAACTTTTACATCTGTTAATTAATTCCATTTCTTTCGAATATGTTGAATGGTTTCCACTTGTAACTACCTTCCGAATTTGATCATACCATCTTGTTTTTTTGCTTATTGAAAACAGCATTCTCCTCCATGGTAGAGGGAAATAACGAGGAGATGTCTACATCTGAGCTCTTTGGTGGTGCACGAATTCATTACATTTTTCAATCTATCTTTGTGAGAAGCTTAGAGGTATACTTATATAATAGCCTTTCTTTTCTGTATACCCAGTTTTATTTAAAGTTTCTTAAAATTATTATTATAAATAATATTGATAAATAGCAAATCTAATTTGATTGAAGGAATAGTTTTAAATAAGCAAAATGTTTTGTTTGGCTTCACATGATCACTGCATAGTGTTGAACTAAATCTTCATTTTTATATTGTTTTAATGATCTAATTCCATCTAAGCAAACTATAAAGTATATAAATTGAAATCTAATTAATTATTTCAAGTAAGTGGAAAAATATATTAATTTTACATGAGAACATTTATATAATGTAGATTTTTTAGGCAACAGGCAAAATGTATGTTTTACACTTTGAATCCATGGAACCACCTAATGATCATGTGGCTCCAGTCATTTCTTCAGAGCTAGCTCCTGTCTTATTATAATTCAATTAGATGATCCCTTACAGGAGGTGGATCCATGTGAAGGTTTGACTGATGACGATATTCGCACAGCCATACAGAATGCAACTGGACCTAAATCTGCACTGTTTGTTCCAGAGGCAGGTCTTGTCACCCTCTTAGGGAAACGCAATTCTGATATTTTCTTAGTTGAACCCACGTTCTTATCCTATCAAGTGTGTAATTTTTTTGGCCAACTGAAAAAATTCTTTATTTATTATCTCCATGTAATTAGGTCCCATTTGAAGTTCTTGTGAGAAGGCAGATATCTCGTCTATTGGATCCAAGTCTTCAGTGCGCTAGGTTCACATATGACGAGTTAGTGAAGGTAAGGTTTTATCTCTTGCTATTCTGCTTCCTTGTTCAATATGGTTCAAACATCTAAATTTAAATCTGTTCTCTTCAGATCAGCCATCGCTGCTTGGCAACTGAATTACAGCGGTTCCCTTTCTTGAGAAAGAGCATGGATGAAGTTATTGGGAGCTTTTTACGAGAAGGCCTAGAACCTTCTGAGACTATGATAACACACGTCATAGAAATGGAGGTACACGTAAATCTGATTTATTTGATAATTGTTTATGTATAAATGTATACTTGCTCTTCCTACTGCAATTATTTTAAGAAGATGCTGAAAAATGTAGTTGGCTGCTAAGATTATGGAGTCTGAACTTGGTTGCACAATACAAATCCTACAAAATAATATATGCCATAGTGATCTATCCTGGTCACGTGGAGTGGCTGTCTCCCAAAATCCTTTAGTTGGATAGCAAGAAGGATGACCACTATAATAAATATTACAGATACGTGACCAATACTTTTAAGAGAAATAAGAACATAAGAGTGAACCAAAAATAATTAGGGAATTAATAGATAAAACCAAACACATCAGTTATGTGAAATGAGACCAAGGTAAGGGAGTTGGATAAAAGAATAAAGACATACAAATTAGGGAATTTTGAAGAAAGAACACCACACAAAAAACATAAAAAAGAACAATCACGTGTGAGCTATGAATCTTATGATGCCTAGTGTGAAGAGACTGAAGGATGAAGGTGGAACATTGAACAAAGATGCCTGAACACTTAGAAGTAGTGAGATCAAATAATATATTGGGTTGACCATATATTGGGTCTGTGGCTGCAAATGAAATAGAGGTTATACTTACTATTTTTCATCCAAACAGAGGTCATCAAACTTTAAGTTGTGTTAAGACAACCTTTATGTATGTTTTAGGTGTAAAAAAAGGTCAAATCACAAAATATCCAAAATATAAGGTTCGATAGCTCAGTTTTTTTTTTTTGGAGGAGGGGTCAAATTATAATATATAGGTGCATGCAAACCTTATATTTAAAATTGATTTTATGAGATTGAGTTAAACTTAATAGCTACTTTCTAAGATATTATCCTAATGAGATTTGTTAAATCTATCGTGCCAATTGCTATTGGGTTATTGTTGGACCACTCAAAAATATATAGTTCCACACTTGAGATGTCTAGGCCTTGGTATGAGGGGGTGTGTTGGAGATCCTAAATCTCACCTTACAAATTGGTTGAGCTTGTGTCAGACTTAAAGTCTATTTTTTTAAGAGGGGAGCATGAAAAAGGGGTTTTTACTTCTGAAATTTCTCCACATTTCAAGCCTTGTGGCAGCATTGTGCCACTCTGCTGCTATATTTATGTGAACATTGTTTAGTTATAGAAAATTCATAAATTGTTTTAAAATATCTGGATTGGATTAATTTATTGACTTGGACAAATATATATATATATATATATATATATATATATATATATATATATATATTTATATAAATTGGCTGTGCCAAAGCATCACTCACTATGCTAATTGTCATCCCAACTATGCTTATACTATATATTTTTTTAACTATTATTATATTTATATAATATATTTTATCAACATACCAAGACTTTGTTTATTAATGTCATCGTGACATCAATCGATCTGATGAAACTTCAATTCCATGTTCATGATTTCTCATTCAAGCTACAATTTACAGATGGACTACATAAACACTTCCCACCCAAATTTTATTGGTGGAAGCAAGGCTATCGAAGCTGCAGTGCAACAGACTAGGTCTTCTAGAGTTGCTTTACCAGTTTCTAGCGCGAAGGTGTACATATTATGTCCTCTCATCCAATTATATGCTCTGTTTTTCATGCTAGATGTGAATGCTTTTCTATCTTTTATTTCAATATTCTCTTCTTAATTTCAAGTAGGATGGGCTGGAATCCGAGAAGGGACCACCAGCCTCTGATAAAAGTGGGAAGACTCGATCTATTTTTGCAAGACATGCAAATGGAGTAGCGGCTGATAAGGTATATATGTAATTTTATCCTGTTACTGACTAGACTTTTTCTAATACATGTATATTTTACAGTAGTTAATACTTCAGAGAAATCTAAACATGGGATATTAGATTATTATCTTGTTCTGTTCTTTTCAATCATTATAAGGAGTTCTTTTTTTCGAAAAAAACAGGGTGTTCATGTTGCATCGGATGTTGAGAAAGTTGTGACATCTGGTAAATTGTTTTCTATTTAATCAAGTGTCTTTGATGTATCAACCAGCGTCATTTTTTTTATACATTAGAAATTATATAATGCATGATATTGTATCCCAGGAACCATTGGTGGATCTGGCTGGAGGATTTCATTCATTTTTAGTGGAGGTGATAATCGTGTGTCCATGAAGGAAAATATTGCTAGTAAACCACATACTGAACCAGTCCATAATGCGCAGTCATTCTCTATGATTCATTTGAGAGAGGTATGGTTGTTGACACCTCTTAGCTGGTTCAATATCAATATATATATATATATATATATCATGTATATTGATCTATTTTGGTTTTTGTAGCCCCCTCCCGTCTTAAGGCCATTGGAGAGCAATTCAGATACAGAAACTGTTGAAATCACAGTAACAAAGTTGCTTTTGAAATCATACTATGAGATTGTCCGAAAGAATGTTGAAGATCTTGTCCCCAAAGCAATTATGCACTTCCTGGTACGTTATGTTCTTTTTCTAGGCTTTGGAAATTTGTTTCATAATTAATTAGACGTTGCACATGATGAATGCAATCTGTGTGGTTGCAAAAATATTTATTAATATTTATTTCCATTTCCTGATCTGTTCTGTAATCTGACTAAATGAATGAAATACATAGATCTGATGCATATCTTTTTGTATTATTGGAAATAGAGTGTGATAAGACAAATAGTTTTAGAACCCACTAGTTATTTTTGTCTAATGCTCAAAGGTCACAGGTTTTTCTTTTGCATGGTTGGAAATTGAAGTGATTGATGAAGTTTGAAATTAGTTAGGACCACATAAGCAAAAATTGTTATGTTGTCTTGTCTACTGTAAGTTTTTGGGTATAGATGTACTGTCAAGCCTCCGTGGTTTGTTTCATAAACCGTTGATAAAGTGCTCCTTGTTTTTAGATGTTCTCTCACTGGCTAATGATAATGATATTACGAGATATTTTCTAGATTTTTTGTAATCTCCCTCGATTTAGAGCTTACTAAGCCTCTAAGCTCACTACACTTATTCACACCAAAAAGATAGCGAACTAAAAATGTAACACATGACAACAATGTCTGAGAGTTTAGATGGGTCTATACCATTAAAGATTGGAGATGGGGCCTGATTGCATCTTTGTGACCGGAGTAGGCACGACTAGACATCTTAAGGGACAGATAAAACTAATGTGATACAAGTTAGAAAGTCAAACCATCAAAATGGTCATTGATGGCAAGAAAGGTCACCACTGCTTTGATTGTTAATATAGACTGTTGACTGATTTTTAAACAGGATAATAGTAGGTAATTTTGTTATTCCTGCTCATCCTCAGTGTAAAACTTGCCAAACTTCACACCCAGAATTTACCGTTTACTGAACACGGTCATGGTATGATGAGGGAAACTATGTGGGATGGACCTGTGAGAGAACACCAATTGATAGGGATACAAATCATATATATAATCAGTGATAGGCCTGCTGCTGTATGATAATTAATGGAAATCATTACAAAAAGGTTTTGGTTATAAGTAAGTCTAAGAGTCAATATTAATGAAAATTATTAGAAAAAGGTTTTTATTATCAAGCAGTCCGAGGCAACATGATAATTAGAAGTTTGAGACCAAACATGATAATCAATAAAGATTATTATAAATATTTTAATTATCAAATAAGTTAAAACCTTAGATGATAATTAATAATTTTTAATATTATTATAATTATTGAGCAGGTTTAAGACTCATAATAATAAAATAATTTAAAATATTATTACATACCGAATTACTTGCAAAAAAAACATATTAGATACACTTGAAAAAATAATCAAAGACATGTCAAAACATAGACAAATAAAATAAGAAAGAAGAAAAGGTCATGCCAAATAATCAGAGAGGAAAAAAAGTCCATCAATTGATCACACATTCTAGAACCTGAGTAGTGCCTATTACATTCCATGCTTTAGGAGATAAGAAGAGAGGGAATAGAACCCTTGCAAGCTAAACGAAAAGCATGAGGTCACTGTCCACGGGAATGAGACCCAAAATTTGGTTGAAACGAAAGATGTGGCCATGGCTCCCAAGCTAAACGAAAAGCATGAGGCCACTGTCCACGGGAATGAGACCCAACATTTGGTTGAAACGAAAGATGTGGCCATGGCTCCCGGAGCTTCCGGAATCGAAGATTATAGCGAAGTTATTTTTCTAATCCGGGGCGCTTTGCAATGCATGGGGCGTGAGCTTGACGAGGAGCGAAAACCCGGAACCCGCAGCCCGTGTGGAACGCTCCTCGGCAGTGGTAATTTGTCTACAAAAGACTCTGGTGGCTGCTGCCCGGAGCACTTGCTCACTTTGGTCGCTTCGAGCTCCGATTCGGTAGGAAGGAGCCGAGTCGAATCTAGGAGGTGGTGGCAGAAGGCAACGACTTCGACATCCATTGCAATAGTGTTTGCGGATTGAGAATGCGCATGGGTGTGTTTAGCTACTTATTTTACGTTAAAACAGAACAGCAGTAAAAGTATATTATCGCACGGTGAAGATGAACGCGTTTGATTTGAACCCATGCATGAGTACGGAAGCCATTAAATTCATATATGAAACCAAATCTTTTCATACAAAAACTAGATAGAACCGGAATAAGGAAGACATACCTTTAAGCACCTCTTTTAACGGCAAACACAGTCCCTACTCTCCCAGTCTTACTTTCTCTCCTCTGCTCTTCTTTTTTAGTCTTCTAGTTGCCCCTTTTTTATGTGTGTTTCTGGTTACCGCATGAAAAAAAAAAATCTCCTTTTTTCAGACCTATCTGTTTGATAACTTTTGCTCTCCAAGAAGCGTTTTCCAGGTGCCTTTCTTTTGTGTTTGGTACAGTGGTGCGTGATTGCTCTCTTTTTTTCAGTCCCCTCCTTTGTCTCTATCTCCCTCTTTTTACAAGCGCATGAGATAAAAAAGCAGAAAGATTAAGTGGATTAAGTGGTTGTAGTGGTTGAGAGAAATGTGGAGAGTGTGGTTTGTGGGAGTAAGAGTAGGGTGTAGTTGGGCAACGTGTAATAAATCATTTTTATTGTAAAAACAAAAAGGGAAAATCATCTACAAATTTATAAAAATTATTTTTCTTACTTTTTCTATTTATTTCTTTCCTTTAAAAAGCCATTTTAATTATTTTTATTTTTATTTTTTTATTATTTTATATAGTTTTATATATACTTATTAGCTTAATATATTAAAAAAAATATATTTGTTAGTATCTTTAAATTTCGTTATTTTATGTCCATTTTTCTTTTTTGCATAAATTCATTTTATTTAGTTTAATATTTACGAAATTGAATGGTAACACTCATCAAATCAAGAAGGAAATATATGAAATATGAAAACTGCTTCTAAGTTATTATTTAAGATATGCTCTATATTTTTTATAACACTGATATTAGTGAGGAAACTTTTCCTATATTCTAACTGGTAACATTCATTATTTTACTGTATTCTGTATAGTTTGAGCATGTTTAAATTTTTCAAGCTTTTCTTAACTAGGTAAACAACACAAAGAGAGAACTGCACAATGTCTTTATTCAAAAACTATACAGGTATTGTATAGTGGTTATAGCCTACTGATTCATATTTATTCTGGAATTTATATATATATATTGTCTGATGTTACATTTAAACCAGGGAGGATCTGTTTGAAGAGCTGTTGCAGGAACCTGATGAGATAGCCAAGAAAAGAAAACACTGTCGAGAACTTCTCCGAGCTTATCAACAGGCTTTTAAAGTGAGTGCCTATAATGCTTTAATCAGGATTATCTAACTGAAGTTCTGTATTAATTTATATGACTAAGTTTGGTTCTCTTTTAGAGTTTTTCTGCGTGATTTCCTGTGGAAATATGTTTATGAGCATCTTTGGTGCTCACATTATTGGTCTACTAAAAATAAAATGGCAGCCTTGGGATATAAAACTCACTTTTTGCGTGGGGTCCAGGGAGGGGTCAGATCCATTGTGTGTCGTTCCGTTCTCTATTAGGAAGTCTTTACATTTATTTATTTGCAATGGGAAATAATTGGTTCTCTTTGATCCAAGTAACTGGCTATCTCCGGACAAGCCTCATCAATGGTGTGTCTCGTGTCCGACATACGATACTCGTAGGACATGTATCAATAAAGTGTCTAATTTGAAAGATATTTTTTTTTGTCTTTAACATGATTTTGACATGATTCCAATACAATGTTAATAACCACAAATTCAATGATTTTCTAAAAAACCCATAAACTTATAAATTTATCACATAAGTTTTTATTATGATTGTAAAAATAAGGGAAAAGTATTATATGATCACTACTTTTCACTTTTTTTTACATTAGATAGATAAATTATATTCATTTGTGTTAGTTGATAATATGTTAATTAAAAGTTTGAAAATAATATGTATATACATGTCGTGTCCCGTATCTTATGTTTTTTAATTTAGTCGTATCTTCGTGTCCGTATCCAAACTTCATAACGGATATTTGTTTTTCACCTGGAAAAAAGCTGTTTGTTGGCTTTTTGTTAGAGTTTGTCTTTGAAACCTTGGTTTTCTGTGAATAGTTAAGCTTGACATTCACTAGGGTTGTAACTCGATGCTGGCAACATGCATGCATTTGATCTATCATTGCAGCAGAATCACTTTCGTCTCATGACATTCAGATGTGTGTGTGTATATATATTCTGTATGAAATCCTTGAGCTTATCTACAGTGGTTGCAAATATGGTTGGTCTCTGATTATACTGTTTCCTTTTCAACAGGACTTAGATGAACTTCCTCTAGAAGCTGAAACAGTTGAAAGGGGATACAGTTCGCCTGAAACTGCTACTAGCTTACCTAAAATTCGTGGATTGCCATCATCATCTCTTTATTCTACTGGCAGTTTGGGAGACTATTATGAAGGTTCTCCCAAGAACACCAAGTCTGAAAGGTCTTCACATGCTAATATGGATACCAATGGAAATGGAGGACCATACACGTCAGGTTTTGATCCCATGGCTGATGCAGTTTTTGAGGTTTGGAACTCTCCTGCGAGAGCTGTGTAACAAAAAGTTCCTGCTGGAGCTGGCTGGGGCATTTTTCATCCAAAGTTCCATTTTGTGCTCATATAGCGTTATCTATATATACCAAGGCTCCGTAAATAATAACCGGAGTAGATTAGTTTTCTACGTAGCAATTTTTTCATTTTTGTTCACTGGATGTCTAGCAGATTGACCATATGAAACAAGCTAGAAATAGATGCCAATGGTGTTTTTTTTTTACTCCTGTTTTTATACTGTGGACATGTGCAATATTTCTTAATAATAGTTTTTGAGAAAGTTTCTCCTTGGTTAATGTTGCATCCCATCTTAAGGTACAAGGAATGACTTCTGCGTATTCCGTTGATTGCGTGTTTTTTTTTTTTTTTCCATTACGTTTTATAAACATATGGCGGCGATGGTATCGTAGGCGATGAAGATGAGGTTGCCCTCCCTATAATTTTTCCTATTATTTTCTTCAAATAAAGATATCATTTTTCAAATATTTGAACATGACTTTTTACTTTAATCAACAAAAAGAAAATTTTCTCGTTTTCTTATTTCCCATATGTGGAAATATACCTAGATCAATGTGTTGTCTATTCTTGATTGAAATGAAAATTAAATATAAAGTTCACATTAGTCACTTTTCTGAATTAGAAATTAAAAAATAATTATTTTAGGACTAAAAACTCAGGGGTAAACACAAGCAAAGTCTAGTCCGATTTGGGGGAGAATTATTAAAATTAAATTCACTGCAACACTACAAAAAAAATAAATCCAATATTTATATACAATCAGTACCCTAAATATAGTCCTTTCTATTCTAGAATTCTAATAGCAGAAAGGGCAAAATAACATAACAAAACAGACAAAATAACAACGAAAAAATATGCAGTGGTGCAAGATTGCAAGTTTGTTACAAAAGGAATATTGTACAAGTTTGTTAGCCTCCCGCAAGCTGGAGAGGAGTGTCAACCATCTTTAACTTGGACAAGTTTGCATGGAATAGCCGAGGGGAAGAGCTTTAGTGAAGATATCAGCAAGTTGCCGAGATGATGGAACTGGAAGAAGTTTCACTAATCCTGCTTGTACCTTTTCTGAACCAAATGGAAATCGATCTCCAAGTGTTTCGTTCTTTCATGAAAGATTGGATTTGCAGGAATGTGTAAAGCACTTTGATTATCACAATAAAGTGTTGTTGACTTAGAACACTAGATTTTGAGATCATGGAGAAGGTAAGTTAACCATTGCAACTCGCAGGTACTAGTAACAAGGGCTCTATATTGGAGGAAGAAAGAGACACAATATTCTATTTTATGGTTTTCAAAGAAATTAAACTCATTAATGGAAGAAAGAACAGATTGGATAGGATACCTGCACGTTGACGGTGATTGATTTGGTTTGGTCTCTAGGTTGTAGCAAACAAAATTCGCACGTCGAACATTGGGTTTAGAGCTACAAATGGTTCATCTTAGTATGAAAGGAATAGGGTTTGGATGAGGTGAGGAAGAGATATGTGGCGAGATTGACTGGGATGGAGAAGATGATGGCGAAATTTGTGGAGAGGATGAGGTTGTTGGGGAAGGTAAGGTTTGAGGTAAAATGGGAGTTTGTGATGGATGTTGGTCTTGAGGTGTAAAGTTATTGTGGTGCGGTGTAAGTTGGAGAGGATCAATGTCATGGAAGGTCTTTGTTTGTGGAGGAAATAACATTTCTTTTTCTTGGGTCTCGGGTTTGTTATTAAAAGAAAAATGGGACTCATAGAAGATAACATCTCTAGAGACAAAAATGTCTTTATTTTGTAAGTCTAAAATAATATAGCCTTTTGTGCCAAATTGATAGCCGAGAAAAACTCCTTTTCTAGACCTAGAATCAAATTTCTGTTTAGGCCCAATGGTTGATGCATAACATAAAGAACCAAAAACTTTAAGCATGGACAAATCAGGTTTTTGGTTATGCAAAAGTTCGTAAGGAGTTTGTTTCTTTGTAACTAGTGAAGGTATACGGTTAATAAGATAAATTGCATGTTTTATTGCATAAGACCAAAAATGTTTGGGCAATTGAGATTGAAACATGAGAGCACGTGCCACATTAAGAACATGTTGGTGTTTTCTCTAAACATGCCGTTTTGTTGAGGGGTATAAACACAACTGGTGTGATGTATAATCCCTTTTGAAGTAAAAAAAAAATTTAAGAAAAAATTCTGGACCATTATCCGTCTGAATACATTTTATTTTGGAATCAAATTGATTTTCAATTAAAGAAATAAAATTTTGAACATGAATTTTCACTTCAGATTTTGATTTCAATAAGACAATCCAAACATATCTACTAAAATCATCCAAGATAGTTAAAAAATATTTTTCACCATAAATGGAGGCCTTAGAAAAAGGTCCTCAACTGTCCATGTGTACCAGATCAATTTTTTTTTTGAAGCTCTACTATCACTAAGGCAATAAGGCAATTTTCTATGTTTTGCAAAATGACAAATGTCACAATTTTCATTAATATGTCTTGGAATAAAAGGGAATTGTTCACATAACATATTTAATCGGTTTCCCGAGAGATGTTCTAATCTATAATGCCAAAGGTTGTAGTTTGAGATGGTATTGGTAGCACTTTCATTAATAGAAGGTTTGGTTGTTGAAAGAACCTTAACTTCTTTGTTGACTTACAGATGATAGAGACCTTGTTGAAGATTAGCCATACCAATCATCCCTAACGTACGCTTGTCCTGGATAGTGCAAAATAAATCAAGAAAGATGAGAATATATTTATGAGTCAATATGAGTTTGGATATGGATAAAAAATTAAAATGAAAAACTGGAACAAACAAAACATTGTGAATGATAAATTCGAGAGAAAAAAATGACTATTCCAGATATGTGGGCACTAACAATGGACTTATCAGGTAAACTTATTTGTACAAGTTTAATGTTAGAATAATTTGAAAAATAATTTAGAGAAGATGAAACATGATATGTTGCTCCTGAATCTATGATCCAGGGGACATTGTGAATGGTGTAAGAGGTGTGGTGTGTGTTAGTGCAAGAAATAAAGGAGGTACCACTGGACTCAATTTTTTTTTTGATCATTTGGAGTGTTGATGAGATTCACTCTATTGGGTTGAACGATAAAGTTAGGCATTGTTACATCAGAAGCATTCTTTTGTTGCTGTGGTTGGAGAAAAGACATTAGGGTTTGATATTGGGCCTAGGTCAAAGTGATGGGGCCTCCTTCCTTCTCGGAATCGTTGCCTCCCTTAGTTGGTTCGATCACAACTGCACTGTTAATGGAGGAAGAGTTAAAGGCATCACAGTTGAACTTTGGCCTTCCTGGGTATCGAGGATGACCAGGGGGATAGCCATGCTTTCCCCAACACACGTCAATGGTGTGTCCAAGACGATGACAATATGAGCATTTATTAGTGGATGCCCCTTTGACAGCATAAGGAGAACCAGAGCCACGCCCTTTGCCGAAGAAAGAGTGATTAGCTGCATTCACAAAGGCGTTGGGTTCAGTAGGCGAAGACAAAGCGAGTTGTCATTCTTGCTGGACAACCATGGAGAAGACGTGGTTGATAACGGGGAGAGGATCCATCAAAAGGATTTGGGAACGCACAACAGAGAAGCGTTCGTCCAGACCTTTAAGGAATCAGATTATGAAATCCTGTTGGTGGTAAGTTTTGCTAAGACATGAGCAAGAAGAAAAGGGTCTGTAGTTATCGAGTTCTCCCAGAGGGTCTTCAATGCGGTGTAGAACTCAGAGACAGGACGAGTTCCTTGAGAAAGTCCATATATTTCTTCTTGGAGCTCTGCGATTCTGAGGAGATCGCCTTGCAAAAAATGTTCGCGAATGTCATTCCAAATGTCTATGGCACACTCGAGGAAAATAACCTTTTGGGCGATGGAGGGAGTAACCGAGTTGAATGACCACGACATGACAAGGGTATTGCACCTTTCCCAAGCAGAATAAAGAGGTTCTTCAACCTTAGGAATAAGAATGGTGCCTAACAAGAAAGCCATCTTATTTTTTGAGATTAAAGCCATTTTAGTGGCACGTGACCATGACTGATAGTTTGTGCCATCAAGGACAAGGGTTATAAAGACACAAGAGGGTCCTTCACTGGGATGAATGAAGAAGGGACTGGATGGGTTCATGGTAGGATCAGTGGCTTCATTGCCACGATTTTCGTTCTTAGGACCTTCATTATTGGAGTTCTTTGGACTGGCAGGAGGAGTAGAAGACATTTGGGAGGAATAAACAGAGCTCCAGGAGGGAGCTCTAATACCATATAACGAAGGATGATAAAAGGTGACAGTGTTTAGCAATAATCAAAAAGTGTGCATTAGTGTGCATTCAATAAAAGATCATCCAATATTTATATACAATCAGTACCCTAAATACAACCCCTTCTATTCTAGAATTCTAATAGCAGAAAGGACAAAATAACATAACAAAACAGAAAGGACAAAATAACATAACGAAAAAATATGCAGTAGTGCAAGATTTCAAGTTTGTTACAAAAGGAATATTGTACAAGTTTGTTAATGTTGTTTACCTTGCTTTTGTTTTTAATTCTTCAATTTTTTTAGTTGATCTTGTTCCTGAACATTTCACTGCAGTGCCTAAACAGCTATGGAGACGACATTAGCAAGTGCTAGTTTTACATGGATATGGTAGCAGAATACAGGAAGAACTCTCGAGCTTCATTGAGTGCATAAATTTCGTTTATGTGTTTGAGGAGCACCCTGAGTCTCGTACTAAAGGTTTTAGGTTTTAGTCCCATGATGCATATAACCCCATCTAACCTCAGTTCAATTGATCCCTTGTTATTGTTATTTGATGAATTTGATGAGTAGCCTAAGTCTCCTATGGCTTAGTATGCATTTTAATAAAGCTTCTTGTCTGAATATGGATGCAACCCCATCTAAACTCAGTTTTAATATATGATGCATGGATACGATACATGTATCAGATACGACACGTATCCGATACGTTGATACGTTTATTTTAAAAATAATAGGATACGATACGTGATAGATACATGATATATAAATATTAAAAATTGTACAATAATTCTTAAAAACATAATAAATATATTATTGTTAGTAGCTAATGTTAGTGGTCAATTTAGAAACCAATTATTTTGGTAGTCAAAACATTGGTAGATAATGTTAGTAACTAATTTAGAAACCAATTCATAATAAAAATTATTTTAATTATCAATGTAGAGATCAATTATAATTGTTTGGAACTATTTTAGTTGTCAATAATTTTTAGTTTTTAAATAGGTACCTAAGTTGGTCACTGTATAGTAACTAAATATTTGTTGTCACTAAAATTTGTCATTATTCAAAAAAATTCTTGTAGTGTACTATGACTTTATAAATTAGATACTTCATTAATAAGTATCAATAAAGTATCCTAAAATATCGGATATAGATATGTGTCAAACACGGATACGTAACTCAGGAGTATAGGTGCATCATAAGTTTTAATTAATACATAGTTACATAATATGGTTATTTAGTTACATGGGGAGTAATTTGTCTGAATTTTTTTGTTTCTATTATTTGATTTAAAATGATTTTTGATAACTAAATTTTAATAATTATTTTATAATTTGAGATAATATTTTTTAAATAATTTTCCATTTTTTTACTTTATATTGTTTTAATATTTTAAAATTATATAAAATTTTAAATTATAAAAAAGAATTGTGAAAATTTAATTATCAAAATATCATTATTTTTTATTTTTTATTATAATAAATAAGACGTGAATAAAGTGAAAGATTTCAGATTAGTAAATACTCGAGTAAAATCTGAAGGTGGTATAAATTTAACAAAATAAAAAATGTAAAAAAGTAATCATTTACTTTATCTTTATATTATATTTATTGGTAAAGGAGTTCTTTAGTTCAATGTTTTTTGAATAAAAAGAGAAGTATTAAATGAGTATAATTTATTTCATTAGGTTATTTGAAGGGATTTACTATGCTTTAGTCTTTTTGTTAATTAATCTAAAGAAAGTTTAATTACGTTTGGAGTTTTGAATTCTGAAAATTTTCTGGGTTTTTATTAAATCGAGTCCTAAAATTTTAAAAATTTTCATTATATTTTACTTAAATATTATTATATAATATTTTATTATAAGAAATTATCATGATAATATCTTCTTCAATAATTTATTATTGTATTTAATAGAAAATATTTTTAAATTTAATTAAAATTATAAAATATATATACAAAATTATAAAAGTATAAAATATATAACTATAAATTTATAATATTAAATAATTAAAAGTTATAAAACTAAAAAAACCAATAAATTATTAAATTATGAGGATGTGAAATTATAAAATAACAAAATTATGAATTACAAAAATATAAATTTATAAAATTAAATAATTATAAAATAAAATAAAAAAATGTGAATTATAACTAATAATTTTATAATTTATAACTTTATGATAATTATAAAACTATAATTTTTTTAATGTGTGTAATGCCATGACAGAATACATGTAAAAGTCTCATAATTTTAGTTATCATAATAGTGGTAGTGTAATTTAATTTAGGCTTAAATATTCATTTGACTTTTTTTTATTATATTTATTTAATTTAATTATATTTTTGACTTGTATTTAATTAGGTTTTTAATTTTCTTTTTCAAATTTTCGTTAATTTGACATTTTTTATCAACGATTAATGTTTTTTCAATAAACACATGTTAGTTTCTATTTTGTTTTTAAAAATTATTTATATACTAAGTCATAACTGTGTCACGTGTTAATGATAATGTCATGTGACAGTTTATGATTGTATTATTTCTTTTTATTCAATTTACTCTCTATATTTTTTTTTTATTATTCAATTCAATTCTTATATTTATTATTTACGTTCAATTTAGTTTTAATTTTTGTTAAAATGGAACAATTTTATCTCTTTTAAGTTGAGACCAAATTTAATATCTTTTATAAATATTATACTAATATTTTTCTTAAATTAGTATTTTTATTAAATATATTAGATTTAATTGTTAATTTTACAAATGTTAATATATTTTTTCAAAACATTTAATAATTATATTTTAATAATGATGTCAATTTGAAAAATAAATATATAATATTTATAAAAAGTAAAATTTGGTCTCAATTTGAAAGATACAGAATTATTCTATTTTAATAAAAATTGAAATTAAATTGAACATAAATAATGAATATAAAGACTAAATTGAAATAATACAATCTCAAATTGATACATGATACTTATATTGATACATAACTTAACACGTGATAATTTATTTAAGGTTAAATTGTTCCATTAGTCCCAAATTTCGTATGAAAATTTGAATTTGGTCCCTCATTTGGAAAAAGTGTTAAATAGGTCCCTAATTTTGGAAAGTTGTCTCAATGAAGCCCCTTCCGTTAAAAATGCAGAAACGGCGTTAAGA
>Ga0214543_1003076_pt1 | contig 32582 bp, 12 predicted proteins | sample CNSS2metaG_FD_160094 | JGI IMG/M metagenome (GOLD analysis project Ga0214543, IMG submission 160094) | Root nodule microbial communities from cowpea collected in UCLA plant growth center, Los Angeles, California, USA - CNSS2 | ecosystem: Host-associated > Plants > Roots > Nodule | place: USA... | reverse complement strand
ATCCTTGCTCTCACTATCTCTCTCCCTTAATTACTCATTTAGTGGCTTATACGAATTTTTAATTAAAAATGATACAAGGTTAACCAGTTTGTTTAATCACCCTCTGTTTTCCAGCCCTTAAGTTGCCTCTCCTCTTGGCTGCTAGGTTTCCAACCCTTCCACATTCATGCACCAGAAAATTTGGCAAAAAGAAAAGTAATTTAGTTCTAAACAAGGTTTGAACCCACTCTCATGCACATACCAAATCAAGGCCAAACCACTCAACCAACACATGTTTCATGATAATTCCTACAATTTTAAGAATTTACCATGACAACACGCATTCAATATAAAACACACAAAAACACACAATTTAAATAACATCCAAATGGCACACATAGGACTCGAACCCAAGTCTTCACACCCAATTAAAGTACTCTCAACCACTTGAGCTAGTACCTTTCCACGTCATAGCTCCTCGCATTTATTACTTTAAATATTCTCATTATCCGTCCTAATTAAATAATTAATTAAATAACTATTTAATTTTCCCGGATCTTACAGTATTTAGCTACGAGAAAGCATGGGATGCGTCACCGGTTATTTGGTTATTTCACTTTCGCACTGAATCAGGTAAAACCATTATTATTTTCTCTTTGATTTGAAGGGTGTTTTATCTGTTAACTAGTTCAACATTGAAATAAGCCTTCCTCGACTTTTGAAATTATTGAATCTAAGTTTTGATGAAGTAAGTGCAAGTTTGAATGTTTGTAGTAGCTCTAAAACCTTTTAATTAGCTTTAATAGTGATCAAATGTTACTCAACATAGTTTATGTCTCTATCTTCATGTTAATGTACATTATTTCATGAACAAGATTCACAGAGACATGCAGAACTAGTTCCCAAGAATGAATTTCAGGTAATGTGTGGCTCTTTGAGCTTCAATCTTGTAGGAAATCTTCTTACCAAGGTCTATAAAAACCTTAAATTTAGTTAGATATCCATTTTCAATAGAATAAAAAACATTATATTCTTATTATATTTAGTTCAATCAATCCTTGTGTGATAATTCATCAAATTTTCTTTCAACTCATTTACAAAAGCAAAAAACTATAATTCAAGCTATTTGCTTGTTTTTTAGCACTCCTTAGTCTTTTAGCACTCCTTTAGTCTTGGTTATAACGTACATTTGATTTGCAAAACACAAAACTTCAACTAAAATAGGCTAAAACAGGCTAAAATGTAAAACTATACCAACTAGCAAATGTAACTATCGTGCAACTACTTCAACACATTGTAAATGATATATGGAAGAACATATTTGAGCTAAAAGTCATGAACCATTAAAGAAAGAAAATTTGAAGTATGCACACACAAAAAAAATGCACTAGAGACATCAACTAATTCTACTACTATACTACAAAGACTCAAAATGAAAACTTAAGCTATTTATACCTAATATTCACTATCTAAGCAAGTCCCAAATGGTAAAAGACTATTAATACTTAAGCCACTTAACTAAAAGAAAAAAGCATGCAAAATCTGATTTTTAAACACCTAAAAATGCACTATTTTATAGCAAAACCCCAAACTGTTTTCCACTTTTTAAGTATAAACTGCACCTACCACAGAAATCCAAAAAATATGTTTTTACATTAAAATTAAAGATAATTGAATCAAGAATCCAATGCCAAAAGAATCAACTCAATTGGATTATTGTGGAGAAAGTTATGAACCTGACAACCAACAGAGGTCAAAGTTGTCAAAACTAGTAAGTAGAATGGGCTAAAAGTGGTATAACTGAAAACTGCATTAAACTACCATAACAATATGTAGAGAAACTGCCCTAACAAGTTTAAAAGGGTAAAATATAGCAAAGAAACAACTCACATTACATAAAGTACCAAAAACTCATAATATGACTAATTAAGACCTAAAACTAGTGACTAAAATAGCTAAAACCTTAAAATTGTACAAACCTAGTTTCTAGAACTGCTAACTAACCATCTAGACAACTTTCAAATGATAAAATAAACATGAGAACCAAGGCAAAATTCGAAAATAACAACCAAAGTAAAATATGACTAGTCAAAACCCAAAAAATTACACTTAAAGTTACATATAATATTACTACTTTACTACTAGGATTGGAAATTGCACTGGTGATTTATGATTGAGACTTGAGATTTTGAGAGTTGTGTACACTTCACAAATCTTCATTAGCAGAATCTTGATAAAAATCATAATATGGAACCATCTTTGACATAGACTCCAAGCAAAAAACTATTTCACTAAGAACTTTGGTATGTTTATTGCTAATGATAAAGATTACCCTTTTTGTTTTATCTTGTGCTTGCTAGTTTGATACATATAGGTTCATATTATGCATATTGATTGTTCCATTATTGAGATTTTTGGGGAAAAGGGAGCATTTGTATAACCAATAGAGTTTATCCCTCATTGGCTATAGACAAAGATGTGGAATGCAAAGTGTGGTGATCTCAAAACTGACTGCTTAGAGCATGAAGCATGCAGAATTTGACCAAGAAGAAAACATAAAATAGAAACAGTAGCTTACAAGGATGTGAATTATCATACAACATCTTATTTTATCTAGTTATTTCATATTGTATGTCTTCCTTGTTGAAACCAGAATCAATTTTTCTAAATAAATTTATAATATTTTATGTTTTGTTCAGGATATCAATCTTGCCACATGTAAGTTGATTTTAGCATAAGACAGGATTGGGATGATGCATTTCCATGCTTCAAGCCCAAATTCCTTTCTTTTAAAGGGATGTGTTGAGATCCATGGAACAATCCATTTGCTTTCACCAAACATATAGCAACACAAGATAGTTGGTTTATAACATGTTATACTTACATTTTTCATGTAGTAAACTGAAGTCATTAGTAACATTCATATGAATTGGTAGCTTTTAGGTTCTGTTTGGTGCAAAGGATTATGATAATTATCCTATCCTATTGTAATATGATGTTTGATGTGTCAACATTGATTGTTAATGTTACTTTGTCATGTATCCTATCATGCCACTGTAGTGTATTTCTTATCCCAAAAGGAACTGAGTTAGGTTTGTAACAACCTATGCATACGATAATTTTCTCTCCATGTTGTGTATTCTTTATATAAAATATCCACCCATTATGATGGTACTTAAAATATTTTTTTCCTAATTATTGAAATATAGTTATACTTATATGTATTTATATGTATTTATATTTATACTTATTGTGTCACATAGATTCACATATATTAGAATATTGAATTGAATACTAATTATTTATATATTTTTTTAATATTTTTTATAGTTATATAAATAAAATTTAAAATTGTATAATTTAGTTAAATTCTTTTGTTTGTTTTCATAATTTATAAAAAACTCAAACTAAGTCAATTTTTATAACATTATGTAATTTGAATAATAATTTGTAATTTAAATATAATTAATGTTATATCCTAAAATTATTTAGTTTGTTATCACATGCATCAAACGCTTGATTTGTATTATTCTATAATATTCTAATTTTATTATATTATATTCTGTCATCCTTTCGTATATAGAAGTTACTCGTAAAAGACATAAGAGTAAAATTTGTATGTATGATTCAATACATTAGAATGTCCCGAATATGTTTCTTAACAAGGCTTTACAATGTGAAAATCAGGTAACATAGATAAGCACTTATTTGGTCTTTAGTGATCACATCTGCAGTTAGAGTCGCCACAAGTCATTTGTAGAGATTTTGAACTACCCCTACTATCCGAATTATATTGCGGATGTTATTTTGTAGAGGATTTTAACTTAACCTCTTTCATTATTGACTATCATCTTGTCTATTATTTTATGGGAGTTTGAAACCTCCTTTATTTATAATTACCCATCTGCATTTATAATTTATTAATTTAATGAAACTATTTTTATAATAAAAGATAAATAAAATATATAAATTCATAAAGTACACAAAAAATTACCAAAATAATTTTATTGATGATTTGATAAAGTATTGACGATTACAATGTAAATATAAAAGTAGAAAATACATCATGTTGAAAAAAAAAATACATAATGTTCTAAATATAAAAACTTTGTTGCGGCAGAATCCTATCTGGTACTAAAAACGAATTTTCTTCTTTCACATTAGGCCCTGGGAACTTGAACTTGAATTACTCGAATGACCAAGGGCCTATTCAAAAGAAAACAATATATACAAGTTATATTCAAGCATGATGCAAATAAAAACCACATTACGCTAAAAGTAATGTTCTTATAATTCAAAACTTGAATAACTAGTCTTGTTTATAGCTTTGTTATTGAACTCCCCTTCGTGAATGAATTTAATAATATCTTTCCAAGGAAAAAAGATAGTAGACTACTTACATTCTGCTAAAAAGAAATCTAGTCATTTTAATGAAAATGATAAATTCAATTCTACATACCAATCTATAAAGAGAAATTAAGAAGAAGAATGTCACAAATTAGAATAGCTCATGTACTCCTAATTCTACCATTCTGTATTGAAGAAAGATTAAGATGTAAAAGTATTCGTACCTCTTCTTTTGTCCACAACAGAATTAAGATCAGTTTCTTCATGATGGCTAAAATATGCTAAAGAAACTCAACTAAATATGATAAACGAAAACAATATTATGAGGGAGATATTGAAGGTTGGTGAGGAAGCTAAATTGTATTATCTAGAACAACGCTAGACATCTATTTTAACACTCGGTTGCTTGGTCACTAGTTGTTGAGTTCATCACTCTAAACATCTCCTTTTTCCTTGACCAAATGAGAAACTCATGAATTTTGACATGAAGCCAACTATATAGCATGAACCCATGTTCCACCACATATTGGACAACCATGAACAAAACAAAAACTCCATCATACCATAAACAATGCCTAATATATGCTATCATAAAACAAAGCACAAAAAATCAAAAAGTATAAGGAGTTTAAGTCAGATGTTAGATGGTTTCAAAACAATCATTGGAAAAGGTGGATTTGGTGAAGTTTACCTTGGCACTTTGCAAAGTGGTGAACGAGTTGCTGTAAAGAAACTCTCTTTGTCATCAAATCAAGGTTATAAAGAGTTTAAGTCAAAGGTTAGATGGAACAATTGATTAAATAGTCCTATTTTTTTTCTTCTTTTCTTGAATTTGCAACACTTGTTCATCATAGAAATGTGGTTTCTCTTGTCGGGTATTGTGATGAAGGTGATGCTAAAGCACTTATTTATGAATATCTTTCAAAAGGAAACCTCCAAGAACATTTGTTAGGTTTGTTAAGTTACATTTTCTTTATGATATAACATGTTAATTAACACCGTAAGACCTTTCCATTTTGCTCTCAAACAAATAGGATCACATATAATTACTCTATAACATGCAATGATGTCAACTAAGGAGAATTGATCATATTTTTTTTTCTCATTGATCATTGGGATGGTCAGTATCTACTTTCACTTAAGGAGTGTGTCAATAACTAAACAACAAAATCAATAAATAATTATCGTTAAAACTTATGTTTGTAACTAGTTAATTATTTCTAGTTTTCAAATTGTGAATCACATTAAAAACGAAGAAAAGTTTCCATTCCATGAAAGGAGACTAAAATGATTTTTTCCATTAATTTAATCTACTAGATTAATGTCAAAGTAAGCAAGCTTATGTGAAGAGTGAATACCACCAACCCATTTCAATATCACCAACCCCACAAACAAAAACATCCTCTACTTCATGCCTCCACAATTCTTGCTTCTTTGGCTCATTATCAACAAAAACAAAAACACAAATGCAACTAAAAGGGTTGTTCACCCGAACTTTAAGCATGAAAACAACACTTCAAGGGAGTATAGTTGGAGGGAAAGAAGAGAATGGAAACTAGTATATGCTTGTGGGGGAGAGGAGAAAAAAAAAGGCAAACATTTCATCAGGCTGTCAAACTATAAAAGTTGAATCACAAAATGGAAACAATAGATAATATAAATAAGCAAATTTTATGTTTGGGTAGTAGATTAACCATGAATGCAGCAAGAAAACATATGGGTAATAGATTAACCATGAATGCAGCAATAATAGTTGCAAGAAAAAATATAAGGGTTAAATAGAAAACATATAAAATTATATACAAAAGTAGGACACACTTTTAGGATTGAAAAGAAATTGGGAAATAATAAACAAGCAACCAACAAAGGAACGAATGAAATGTATTCAAATATCCACATTTTACTATTTAAATTCTCTAACTATGTTCTTGTTTTTTTAATTAAAGATTTGTGAATTCTTGCTTTTTTAATTAAAGATTTGAATTTCACATAAATGTAACATTGAAGTGTCCAAATCCATGCTGAGCAGTTTAAACTTTTACATTGTTATCCAATCACCAATCGGCTATGCATGTTAATTGTGTTTCACTTTTATAATAAAATTCCTAAAAGTCTATCCGAAGATAATATTGCCTGTAAAAGCACCTGTTAACTAAACTCGAGACGAATAACAAACAATTTTACATCTAATATAAAGAAGAAAAGGAAAACAAGAGACTAACCAAAGGTTTTGTACTATGTTTATCCAAAATCTTCACGACGTCTTGGTTTTTATAGTACATTGGATCAGCGAGAGGCCGTTAAGCAATCCAATCCAAAAATCAGTGACAACGTACAAGACGAATAATGAAAGAGGACGGGAAGTGAAATTACGATGCTGCCCCAGCAGTCTGGCGGATCAACTTCAGCGCTTCATCGTAGCAACAAGTTAACAACGTCGGTGTGTTCCTAGCAGGCGGCGATGTGGAGTGCGGTGCGGCGGTCAATGTCGGTGAAATTGACGTCGCTCTCGCGTCCAACAGTTCCTCAATTTTGTCTAAGTCTCCTTAGTTGGTCAGATACATCAATCGAACTGTCGGATCCAACGCCTCTGACACGTCACGTTGTCGGCTAGCGAGAAACGAAGCTGAAACTTCTTGGTTTTCATTGCAGCGAGAGGGTTTTGTGGGAGAGAGAAAATGTAATGGTGCTGTCAGTATACGGATGAAATACAAGTTGCGAATTATTTAACCTAGTTGCTGCCATCGTGATTTTTTAGAAACAAATTAAAAATCAAATATGAAATGTCAAGTCAGATTGTAAAATAAGTAGTTAAATTTTGGTTGTTAACATATCATTTTCTTTTTTCTTTTAATAACATTTCAAAAATATTATAAATTACTAAAAGAGTTATTAATATTATTTATAAGATAAAATAAATTTATTGCTAAAAAAAATTAAAATGATCTTCAATGTGGTGTAAAACTATATATAATGAAAACAACTCACATAAAAGACATGAAAAAATATGACCGGTTGCGCGTCACAATTTATATTTAATATTAATTTAATTTTAAAAAATTAACAATTCATATTTTATATAATTTAAATTTAAATTTATTATAAATTTAAAAAAAATATTTTTATTTTATTTTTAAAGTATAACTGTTTATAGAAAAAGTTAAAAAAGACTTAAGTCTTTCCGAGAATCAACTATGAGAACTCAAACAAAGAATTAATTTACAAACAACTAAAAGAATCAAACACTAAAAAGTGAATTGAACTATAATTTATCTTCACAATTTATTTTGATTTGTAATTATTTGTAGTTGATGTGAAAATTTTAACATACCTCTTGTGTTAAAAATTAAATATATTGAGTATAAGACTAAATATGTGAGTGATCCAAATTTTAATTGTTCACAACATTTACAATTTTGTACAAGTCATGTATATATTATTGGTGAGCTTTGTGAAAATTGATCAGAGATGATTTGTGAGGATCGTGTGTATCTAATTTAAGTGATTTGTGATTATTTATAGTGAACATTTTAAAAGACAAAGTGTGGCAGGGAGAGTAATGGGTAGATTTATAGGGATTATTTTGAAAAAATGACTAATTTCGCTCTATATTCAATATTTGGTTTTTATAAATAATTTTATTTATTTGTCTTCTCTTTATCTTTTCATAAATATTATTAAAAAGCAATAAAATGATTTATTTTAATTCTCTCAACTAATGTTCTATACCTAGCATAAAAAATATATACAGTTAAGGAAAATTTAGATATTATATTCTCATTCTATCCCATATCCAACACATGGTTTTCCATTCCCTACCTCTTCATCTCCCCTGATATAAAAAATAAAATTTTAATATAAAAGAGAAAAGAGTTATATTTAATTTTTATCACGAGTAACTACAATTTGTGACTTTTCTCAATATTATAATAGTGTAAAACATTTTATTTTTTAAAAAATTAAATATATTCAAATATACTTGTAAATTATTAATTAACTCTAAATATACAACAATATATCATAATTGATTTTATTCTATTTTGTTTTTATTATTAATTTTAAATTTAATAGATGAATAAAATCTTTCAAAGAGAAGTATAAAGAATGGATTTTATTTATTTTTCAGTTTTTATATTTCATAAGCAGAGTTCTTCGGTCTTTTTTGTGTTGTTTTGAGATGTTAATCTACAACGAAAAATGTCTAAAATACTTCTAACTATTTAAGGGTGAAGAGTGTGGGCCACATTGTGAATTTTTCTTCTGTAATAGTACGGATATAAAAGATAATCAACCAAAGTACATATATTTTATTCAGTAATCTAGCACACTTTTAAAAATACTTTTAAAAATACGTCAGAATTCGGTTTCTTGAAAACTAAATCCGCACCTTGTTCTTTTTCTTAAATTATCCCAAACGAGTTACAATTTCATTTCTGGAAACTGAGTTAAATATATTTTTTTAAATTTTTATTTTTTAAAAATTGAAGAGAAATCTAAAATTTATTTTTTATTTATTTAGTTTTATTCTTAAAGAAAGGGAAAAAAAATAATTGTAAGAATTATAATAAATTAATTTAGTAATTGTTATTTGTGATTGATGTTGTAAGACCTGTTATTTTCTTGTCTTATTTTAAGAACTTATCCTAAGCAGATGGGTCTAAAGGCTGGCCCATAGGGTGCCAAGGCCCCTAAAGCAGTCAGGGTTTCCCATTCTGCACTCATTTGCAAACGTTCCCTTTCTCAAATACTTTTTCCTTCTAACAGAAGCTCTACTAGGGTTTGAACATTTCCCTCTTCGAGCTCACGCAACTCCATTGTTTCTGCTCATGTAAGTAATTTTTCCCCTGTGTCTTCTTTGTTTTCAGCTTTATAGTCTTGAGTCTAACTAGGGTTCACCTTGGTAGCCTATTTTAAATGGTTCCACTGTTTTCCAACTCCTTAAATTGTTCTTGGAGCTGATGTACTCACTACTGTGGTGTTAGAATCCTCTGTTAAACCCTTTCCAGGTAAGGGAAGCTTGAGTTTGTAGTTATCTGTAATCTTTGTATGCTTATGGGTCTGAATCATATGTGTGATGTATGCTCGTGGTTGATTGTGTGATATTGTTGAAAGCATGATTTCTTTTGGTGTCGCGTTCTGTGTTTCCGCGAGTGAACAGTGGTGGGCACTATTTTTCTCGCCCAAGTGAGCATGTCTCGCCCAGGCGAGACTAACAGAGGCTCGCCCAAGCTTTTATGTGCAAACTGTCACCTAGACGACTGGATTTCTTTTTTGAGTGAAGCGTGATCTCGCCTAGGCGAGAAGGTACTCACCTAAGCGAGAATCCGTAGGGGCCGTTGTTCAAAGGCTCGAGCTCTCGCCTAGGCGAGCCCCTCCTCGCCTAGGCGAGAGGATCTCTCGCTTGAGCAAGGTCTTCTAGCCTGAGCGAGGCTGGGACAGGTTTTGTACTACGATGTGAATGGCCCATTGATATGGTTGCTTACTGTATGAATTGGGAAGCATGAGATGTATGAATTGTTGTTTATGCATGATGTTGGTATTATGGGAACTTTCTGATTGGTTGGTGAAACACGTACAAAGTGTGAGTAGGACGTAATTCCATGGCTCTTGTAGGGAAAGCTTATGGTGGTGCCCCACTTAATGGACGTAATTCTATGGGCCCTCCTAGGGGAAATCCATGGTGGTGCCTCATCTATTGGACTTAATTCCACGAACCTCGAGGTGAGAGTTCATGGTGGTGCCTCAACAACAGGACATAATTCCACGAGGATAACGTGGTGGTGCCTCACAGCTAGGATGTAATTCCACAAAGGCCATGTGGTGGTGCCTCTTGTAAGGGTGTAATTCCACGAAGGCCTCGTGGTGACGCCTCACTACTAGGACATAATTCCACTATTTTGTGGTGGTGCCTCATTATGCGTATCCGGATTGTCTAGTATTGGAGTTTTAAATGGTTTGGTATCTCCTGTGTGGTTTTTCATTATTTATGCTTGACTATGTGATTGGATTGTGTGTTATGATGTAAAAATCTTGTGCTCTAGCTTACCTTTCGCTTGTTTGTATGGTTGTGTGTGGTTTTCCTCCTTTGCGATGATCATCAATTTTATTGATGTGAGCAGATGTGAGAACCCCTGGCAGTAGCAATGATAGTAGGGATGTTGCAGCTTGATGGTTATGGTCGGGTATTGGGCCCACTGTGGAGACCATCGGAAGGAGTTTTATTACTTATGATGGTCTTGTTTGTAGAAGACCTAGAACTACTATTTTTCACCTGTGTACTTTGTTTTGGGCCATGTGGGGCATTTTTTTTATGTAAAATGGGTATGTTTGGTGTTCGGTGTACCTTTATACTCCAAACTCTATAGTCTCTGAACATTCATGTATGTGACTTTTTATTAATTTGAGGTTATCCAGTTTTTGGGATGTTACATATGTAATTCTTTGAAATAATTAAATATTGAAAAATGTATAATTATATTTCAAAATAAATTAAGTTTATTATTATTTGAAATGTAATGTATAGATTATTAAAAATTACATGTTCAAAAGTAATAAATAATTGATTGAATAGTTGTTGGTGAAGGAAAAAAATATTTGATTGCAAAATTATATTGTAAAATAAATTGATTTGATTATCATTTTGTTGTTGTTGAGAGTTTATAAATTAGGCATGGATGATTTGTAGTTAATATTTGATATTAAAATTTGACGTGTGAAGTTTTAAATAATTAACTGTTTTTTAAATAATTATTTTAGTTTAAATTATTGTACAATTAAATATTTTTTTCCTTTTCACAAATAATTTTTGATCGATTATTTATTCCTTTATTTTTAAAATATAATTTTTAATTTATGTATATATTACATGTGAAATAATAAAAAACTTAATTTATTTAAAAATATAAATGTATATATTTTAAAATATTTAATTATTTCAAAATATTAAATCAGTTATTACATTTTAGAATATTTTTCCTTCCTTTTTAATTAAAAATAAAAAAATAAAAAAATTCTTTTAATATAAAAACGAAAATTAAAAATAAAAAAAATCCAATTCAGAATTCGGTTTTCCAGAAATTGAATTGTGACTGGTTTTCAAGTCATGTTCAACATAAATGAAGGTTAGAATTCGATTCTCCAGAAACCAACCTCTAAACCAATTTCAAAATTGTGCTATTGCTATAAATATTAGGTAGAGCATGCTATGTGAGAAAATAAAAAGGGAAACCGTGCTATTTTGAAAAAAAAAAATCACCACATTGTTGACGTTAGTGTATCTTAATTCTATTGATCAGATTTCTTAATGAATAAAAAACCAAATACTTTGGGTCTCGATGGGATAATAAATATTAATAAGAGTGTCAATGTTAGGTTAAATAATTCTATCGATCCCATTTTTATTGAGAAATTTTAAATAGATTTCATTACTTTTATTTATTTTAATTTGGTTCTTATTTTGAAAATTTTATTTTAATTAGGTGATTTCCGTTAATAATATAATAACAAGTAATGAATTATGTGTCACGTGTCAACTTCTAGTTTTTTTAATTTTTTAAATTTTTTAATAATTTAAAAAAAATTATCACGTGTCAAATTAACATTGTGCCACATGGCAGAGGTTGTGTGATGTAGCAGTGTCATGTGTCATTATTGAACGTGAAAATTTGCAATGTAGTATCTGTATTTGTTATTTTGCATCAATTTGGTTACAATTTTTTAAAATTGAAGCAATTTCATCTCTATCCAAATTGAGGCCAAATTTATTTTTTATATAAATTTTACAATGATATTTTTATTATAATTGATATTTTTAATGAAATTAAGTTTATTTAAATTTATATTTTACATTGAACTTTATTTAAATTTTGTTTTAAAAAAAAAAAAATATATATATATATATATATATATATATATATATATATATATATATATATATAATATAGATAAATGTTAGAGTTACTTTAAAAATAACAATTTTATAAATTCAAATATAAAATTTTAAAACAATTTTATAAAAATTTAGAATAAATATATTTAATTAAAATTTTACATTTCAATTTATGAAGTTTTTATTTTTAAATCAACTCTAACATTTGTCTAGAAATTATTTATATATAAATATTTGAATAGGGATGAAATTGATGCAATTTTAAAAAAAATTAGGACTAAATTATGACAAAATAACAAATATATGGACTAAATTGAGAATTTTCACATTAAACAATGACACGTGGCACTGCCATGACCACATCATATTGTCTCTGCCACGTGGCACAATGTGAATTTGACACATAACATTTTTTTAATTATAAAAAAAATTAAAAAAGAAACAAACAAGCTGAAACATTGTTATTATTAACAAAAAGGACCTAATTATAACAAACTTTCCAAAATAAGGACCAAATTGAGACAAATTAAAAGAATGAAACCTACTTGAGATTTTCATACGAGAATGAGGACCAATGAAATTATTTAACCTCAATGTTATTAAGCATGAGGAACAGATTAAAAAAACAATGCATAGCTCAAATTAAAAGGTCATCTGAAAACTATTTTAAAAGCATTAAGAGCAACATATATGTTTGGATGAAAAATCATTCGAAAACTATCTCAAACACAATAAAAATAATACATAAACTTGAATTAAAAATAACTTCCTTTATGTGGTGTGTTTCTCCTCTCTCAATCTCTCTCATCAGAACTTGACATTTTCCATCAAATAGACAATAACTCGATTCTTAAAAGAAAGTCTAATATACCAACTCAGAGATGGAGTTTTGATGAAGTTCACAATGATGATAACTTATAAATTTGTCTAAATCAAGATGACCACAAAATCTTTCATGCCTGAAAAGGCTAATAGATCAATAAATGATTGACTCTATAACAAGGTACAACGAGAAACTCAAGTGAGAGAGGATAAAGTACGAATGATATTCTCTAGCGGAGTGTTAATGTCATGGCTAAGAATGTAAAATCATTTTTAGGATTTCTATTGGAAAGTTTGTAGTAAGGGTATGAGGAAAACTCTCGTTAGGAAAGATAAGGTCATGGAGCAGTTACTAAGGACCTTGGGAGAGATCCTATGGTTTCAATTTCTTCCTTATTCTTCAATCTTGTAAACATGTTCTCCACCATTGAGAGTTAAACCTATTTGTTGGTATTAAATGTAATAATATGATTTCTTGTGTATTTTGAGATGTTAATACATATATTTTTTCCAATTCATTGTTAGTATTTGATTTCTATGCTTAATGCTTATTATGACTTAATCACCTATGGCTTGATTCATTAGTAATCTTAAAACTCTTAAACTTGATGCATGATTGCTTGTTGAGGATTCAAGGGATTGGACCTTGATAGTTATCATACATTCAATGTCACTTGGAATAGATTTGGGTATATTTGTGAGTTGATTTTGACATCAAATTGGAATTGAGATATCTAAGAATGCATGAGAATGAAGTGAATGAAATCTAATCTTGAAAATTGTAAATATTCTATGTTAAATTTATGTTGCACAACAACTTTTCATAAAAATACAAAAATAGTTTCTTTGTATTTTTGTGAACTTTGTTGTCCAATTAAGTGTAAATTGCAAGAGTTGTTGAGTGTTACACAAGTCTCTTGGGAAAATGATATCTGGACTTATCCACTTTATTACTTATACGATTTGGTACAGTTGTCAATATTGTAACAAGTTTTGGGCACATATAAAGCCTATCTAAGATGACAACACATGTAAAACCTACCTAAGATGACAACACATATAAAACCTGCCTAAGACGACATAACATACAAAGTCTTCCTAAGACGACAGCACATGCAAAACATGCCTAACACGGTAGCACATACAAAGTCTACTTAAACAAGAGCACAAAAAGCTACCTAAAATGGCAGTTCAAAATGCCTAAGACGACACTTGCATCAATAAACCGACTACATCACAATCAAAGACAATCACCTACAGTCGCAACAACTCAATCCACCTACAAGCATAAAACCGACTACAGCTCGGGCCAAAAGGTCACCTACAGTCACAACAACTCAATCCACCTGCAAGCACAAAGTCGACTACAACTCAGCCAAAGGGCCCATTATAATCGCAACGAGTTCGTTCCACCTGCCAATCAAACTCCCGAGCTGGGGGGTTTGTATACTTACCCAACCCAACAAATACACTAAAGAACATGGCCCAACAAGGCTCATTCAACATTATTGGCCTAAGGTGGTTAAATAATATTAACATGTATATTTGTTGGTTATATTACCGTATATTAACATGATATATGGTGAAATCTCAATAGTTTAATTATATGATATATTGATGTCATAAATTTCCTTTTATACCATATATCAACAAAAATATATGGTTAATATAGCTAAGTGGTATATTTTTGTTATTGTTATTTTATGACACATACATTAAGATTTTATTATTTGTTGATATTATCTAATATTCTCAAATTTTATAACATTTCATGAGCCTAGAAACCTATAAATACATATGATATTTTCTTAGGGAGTATAATCTGATTTATACTCACTATTCTACTCTTATATATTTATAGATCTTAAAACTCTCTTACCGACTTAGACATCATAAAGTATATTGCAAGTGGATATTCTCCATCAAGACTACTCTAACCACCACTTGAATTTGTCACTTGTCTTAAAATTCACGCTCTAGATCCCAGTAAAAATAACTTTAAATATACAACAATATATAATAAGTGATTTTGTTCTATTTGATTTTGATTATTACTTTTTAATTTAATATATGAATAAATTCTTTGGGTTTAAGAGAAAGTAAAAAGAATTGATTTTATTTATTTTTCAATTTTTCTGTTTATTTCATAAAGAGAGTTCTTCAGTTTTGTTCTTAGTGGATGTGAGTTGTTTACTGTGTAATAAAAGGCATGCCTAAAAATATGTCTAAAGATTTATTTATCTAGAATGAGAATTAATAACAGTTCAAAAAGAAAAAAGAATGTTGTGTATAAAACATAAACGAATCTTCATCCTCCGTTACAAGGAAGCAAATAGCTATGAACTGTGCCATGTACAATTTTTTCGTTAATGAAATTGAAAAGTAATCTAAAAGTTAAATCTAAATTCTTAAAACCGAATTATCCTTCCCACCTAACTCAGAGATCTTTGGAGACTGTTGTTTGCTGGTTTAGATTTACTACTTCCATATTGACATCTTTTGCTTCAGGACCATGTTTTCTCTTATGCTCTGTTGAACATTTTGTATGGAACAACTGTTAAAATTTAAGACTAAAAATGCATATATATATATATATATATATATATATATATATATATATATATATATATATATAAAATAATTGAAAGGGAAGAAAATTACTTTTGCTGATAATTGCTTGTCTAGTCATTGCTAAGAAATCTTCCCATTTTAGTTTACACAATTCCATTTTCTCCTCTTCCTGAAGCTCAAAATTGGGTTCTCTTCCACACATGAAAGCAGCCCTTAGAGAAATAGATCACAAAGTAGTAGCTCAGTTAGTACAATGAAACAATAGTAAAATTCTGCAATGCATAGATTTAATACTATTTTTCTAGTTCATGTTCATTGAAGATATTAAAATCTCAAACATGCTGAGACTTCTACTGCAGATAGTGAACTTTACATATATGTAACAAAGTTTAATATAAAATTGGGGGCTGCAAAATAACATACTTGCTAATGCAGAACAACATAACTGAATGTTTAAATCTTCACAAGATTTTATAAGTATAGAGAATGTAGAATTACTATGATACACATACTTGCCACAGCAAATGGCTTTTAAACTCCATTAAAAAAAATAGCCTCATACGAATAGATTATACATGCAGAGGAATCTAGATAACTCTCTTGGATAGCACAATAATCCTTCTCCCAATGCAATGTTACTACTCAAAAACAGAAATGAAAGGTGCTGTAAAAAGAGTAATTAAAGGTCACTACAGTTCTACAAGTGTTAATCAAGAAAAAAAGTAGTATACGGTAGAAGGTCCAATAATAAAAATTGAATATCTAAAATGTACAGATTATTATTGTAAGTTTCTTGTGACTCAGTAAGTTGTCTAAGGTTGAATAAGTAAGCAAATGAATACCAAAGTTTGGCAGTTTATCAAGCACAATACCACTGTAAGAAATGCATATTCTGTAAATGAGTATGACTCAGAAGTTATCTAAAAAGACCATTCGTAGTCTTAATATGGTACAATTCAAAACAATACCTGTCATATAAATGAGCAGCTTCTTCTTGTGACTCAACTGTCCCTAAATGGATCTGTTTCTTGTCTACTTTTATGGCTGCCTGCCACTTCATGTTTTTGTAATAGACCCCCCTCATAAAACATGGTTCTTGATCATGAGCATGTTTCCTTAAATGTTGCTTTCTGCGTTTAACAGGTGGTCCTGATATATGCTTTTTCAGTAAGTTATAGTTAAAAAAAAAGAAGATAAAACTCTGACAATTTGAAATGAAATCAGATATAGAGAAAGTAAACTAAATGACCATTTCATGTTATGATCAAAACAGCATACAGTTCCTACCTTTTCAATTAACCCATGATTGTCAGGTACCATTTGCATTGCACAGCACAACATTCAATGTCAATCAATTAAGAGTTTTATGCAAAATTATATTCTATAATGGACTTCAGTGAAGAAAATATATATATACTCAATGAAATTAATGTTTAAAAGGCTCAATTAATTAGATGAAGAATTAACCAAGAAGTTGCAGATGTTCCAATAAAAAATTATTAAATAATCTTGTTCAGTATTTGTATCTGAAAACATTGTCATAAACAATGTTCGATAAGAAAGACAGACCACAATCTAAGATCAAATTAGACTAGTGATTTAAAATGATATCAGATCAGAACAAAAAATGACAAACACATCTCCTTCTCATATAAGTAAAAGATAGACCTTGTGTTCATTCTATGATAAGACTGATTACTAACTCCTACAAACTAAGAGTGTCACTTTTTCTTTATTACAAAAAAGGTAGGATTGTGTAAGTTTTATTCCTTACCAACTTCTATTCATGATTTTCCCATTATACTTTTCTTGTTGCAGTTCATACTGTATAGAATCAGTGAATAATAAAGAAAAAATCGCAAAAAACAAAAGGGGAAGAAGCATTACAAACATTTTGTAAGCAGAACATCTCTTACTAGGTTGACTTTCCAGTTACAAAACAAAATAGATCAGATATAACAAAAAGAATAACATGTCTAGGAAACCAAACCTAGGCTTTGTTGACTAGACTCCTCTTTGGACAAGCTGGAACCAGATGCATTTGATGATCCCGGTTCATCTTTCACGACAGTGTTCTAGGAAACACAAACAGAAGTGTTGTTTATTATAAGTTTCTCAATTGAAAAAATTTGAAAGAAAAGATAGAATAAACGTTTAATTGTATCAATCAATGGATAATTTCATCAAGATTTTACTATTAAACAATAGCATGTTGCAAATTTTAGGATTTAAGTAAACCCAGATGTAAAGAACAAGCACAGTATAAACAAACAGAAACAATCCTTTTATTCCTCTTTCTTGTAGTGAATACTTTTACCATCACAAGTAACTAGTAACATTGATTTTTTCCACCAACAGAAATTTTCATAGGATTTAATGGACTTTGTTGAAAACCAGATGCCTATAACTGGAAGTTTATTATATGTTCAATCAAATTCAGTGTGAACCTACTTTTGTGCCTTTTTATGCAATATGCAATGCATGAAGTGCAAATAACCAATGCTAGAAAAAAGGAGTTATTCAATTCATTCAGCCAAATGGAGGTGACAACAAAAAAATGTTAGGAGATCACTTTTCAATTTAGTTTTGTCCAAGTTATCTTTCACTGCTATTACTTAACAGGAGAAACTCCTCTCTTGTAAACCGAAAACAACTACGTGGAGGCATAAATGAAAATTTTATAAACAAATGATTTGTGCTTGTTGAATCTTGATACAAAACTATTGTAGGAAAAGTGGAAAGTAAAAACCCTATATCAATGAATAGTGGTGAAACATATTTAAACATTTTCAATTATAGAAAATGACATAAATGATGTTTAAATTATGCCTCAATTTCACATACACCAAAATATAAAATTAATGAAGTACATAATATTAACAGAAAAAGAGTTATCACATTAAATACAAGAGGACCAAAAACCTCAGATACTACCATTACAGGAAATAAAAAAAGCACCAAAACAGAAATATGCAATCATTCATTAGTTCCTAGAGGATTGGAGAAGTGAGTCATATCAGAAAAATTAGATTGTTCACTTACTTGAACTTGCTGACCTGAAGCTTCAGTAGCACTCAGATGCTCACAGTAAAGAGGAAGGGGAGTGACAAACGAACTATTCCCTACAAAGTTTGAATTAAATTAGTAAATAATGTCAATTTTAGCAAACTCAAAGCTACAAAAGCAAACTCAAGACTAAAATAAAAAGACATAAACCAAATTAAATGAAATATTTTATAAAACATTCACCTGAACATAGTCCCAGCAGTCTACGTCTTCTCAGACTTACCATTGTTAGTTTCAATCTACCAACCAAATTTTCTAGAGGACACTGATAGCAGTACCAATCCCTCTTCAATACTGAAGGAGAACCTGCAAGACAAATAAAACATTCTCAGAGAGAAAACAAATAGGAACATAAACATAGGAGAACAAAGACATTGAATAAACATCAAGAAAGGCATCCCAGAATGCAAATGCAATCAAAATGAAGATGTCTTTCATCTTTAGGCCATCTTGGACAAACCCATACAAAAACAGACCTATAACAATGCAGAGAAACCATGATCATCACCATACATTTTTAACCGCCACTACAACCTTTATATGTGTAATCATGAAAATCAGTAATCCAATCATATCATCTCACAAAGTACAACTAGCCCATGAAAAACACATCAACACTAAACTCTTCCCAAAGACATAAACCAAAAAACTGCAGAAGAAAATAAAGCATGACAGAGTAAAATTCCCAGAATTAATTAATATACGCCACAATAATATTAATTTGGTAGAAACAAAAAATAATAAAATAATTCATCCACACAAACATCATCTCATCTGCGCGAACTCAGAATTCTCTGCTTTGGGTCAACCCATGAACCAAACACCTTTTCCACCAAAACCCAATTGACCACACACACAGAACAAACCATAGCAGACATTCACACGTAGGTCAAGACAAAAATCCAAGAGAAAACCCACTAAGCCAAGAGAGAAATTTCAAAACAATGAAAAGAAATCATTGTAGGCAAAATAAGAAAATTGGTTTGCACCAACTTTTGAAGGAAAAGGTGATGAAGATTTACGTAAATTGTTGTTACAGATACATCTACCATCAACCCTCACCTTGATGTTTGGTGTGTGCTTTTTCTCCACAGCCTCTGTAGTGTGACTTATATATAAAGGAAGGGTAGTGAAGTGATTACATGAAGAGAGAAAGTTCTGTGTACAAGGTTTTGATCCAATTTTTGAATGACTGTGATGTCCCTTTTAAAACAACCAAATAGGTATAAGGTTGTTAGGAGTTTGAGAAACATGATAAATTTACTATATTAACCCTTTTTAGATAATGGGTGAGAGATTTCCCTTATTATATTCAGGAGAATATGTTATATTAGATTATTTCTCTGATTATGATTTTCTTAGCAGTTTTTTATGATATGTTACCTATTTCCTTTTTTCATCTTAATTTGTAAATTAAATTTTAATGTTTTAAAATTATTTACTGATAAATAAAACTAATTGTATATCAGCATTAGAGAAAAAATAAATAAAAACATGCGCCTGTGCCCACACATGTGTGTCAATTTTTTTCTCATGATAATAAAAAATAACTCTTATCATAATTATTAAAATAAAAAAATATTATTAAATTTAAAAAAAATTATTCATATAAAATATTATAAAATAAATAATATTTACAACTTTATTATAGACAATATTTTTATTGTAGATAATTAACTGAATTTAAAAAAATAATTACAACATCTAAAAAGTAATAAAATATAATCTATTAATAGTGATAAAATTGATAACAAGTTATATTCAATAAAAAATAGTTAGAAAGTTGTTATAAAGATACATTTTCTTTATTAAATAGCATAGATATACTATTTTTAATAAATTTTAAAATAAAACAATTATAAAATTTCGAATTTATTGTATATCATCAATATATTTTAATTAAATTCAAAATATAATTCAGTATGTATGGAAAGAACAGGATGATAATGAATATTATGAAAGAATTGGTTAATATCTGTTAAATAAAAAGAATATGTCACGATTTATCCAAATATAATATTTTTAGATTGAAATATTGTTTGGCGATTTAAAGGAGTTATCTTTACATAATGGTTGAGATTAAAATAAAACCCTTTAATCACATAAGGATACTAATAAAAAATATGAAATTTATTTGTTAAATATTCTCAATATTCTTTAGCATATTCTTATGACAAATCTGAATTTTTATATCAGTTATATACTTACATTATTATTATTATTATTATTATTATTATTATTATTATTATTATTATTATTATTATTATTATTATTATTCAATAGATATTTTTGAAGAAAGTAATTTTATTTTCCAAAAACAATTCACTCATTTATTTCATATACTATTTCTATATTATTTTTCAATCTTATTAAATTATATTTTTTATTAGTGTTTTTTTAAAAAACTCAATAATTAAAAATAATGTTATGCTATATAATTTAAAGAGTTAAATGTGTTTTAAATATTTTCATGTGAAGTTAGATTTTGTCTTTATCCCAAATTTTATAGTAGGATGTAGTTCTAGTAACCAGACAACATTAATGGTGTTTATAGATGAGACAATTCAATAAAGTAATCATTTATTTGGAGAAATTGAAATTCTTTTAAAGAGAATGACATGTTTGGATGAGAAAAGTAAAAGAAAGTTGAAATTGAAGAATTTTTAGAAGGTATTTCAAATATCTAAAATAATAGAATTTGAAATTCACTTAAATTAGAAACAAATTGAAATTTATAAGTTATGGAAAAAGTCTACAGGTCCAAAAAGTCAAGTCGGGTCAGGCAGAAGGTTGAGAGTAGTCGATTTGGGTCCAAGGTCAAGTTGGATCGGGTCGAGCCAGACTAAAGGTCAAGTTGGACAGGGCTAGACCAAAGGTCGAGCCGGACCAACCCAAGTTGAGCTGAAGGTTGAGCTGGGTCAGGCAAGGTCGAAGGTCAAGTTGGGTGAACCCAAGTTGGGCTGAATGTCGAGCATGGCCCCGTCGAAGATTGAGTTGGTTCTGGCCGAAAATCAGGTCGGGTCGAATCGGGTTGAAGGTCGAGCTAGGTTGAAGGTCAAGTCAGGTCGTGCCACGTCGAAGGTCGAGCCAAGCCGAGTCGAAGGTCGAGTAGGGTCAGGTCGGGTCAAGTCAGGCCGAAGGTCAACTTGAACCAAAAGTTAATATGAGTCGTACTGAATTGAAGGTCGAGCCAAGTTAGTTAGACTCAAAGGTAGAGTTGAGTTCGCCATAAAATAGAAATTAAATTAATTTATCCAAACAAGAAAATTGAAATTTGAAATATTTCAATTACTTCATCCCAATAATTACTTAAAAAATGAAGAGAATTCAATTTCAAATAATTTAATTACTAGGTATTTCAATTTCTTGGAATTGTTGAAATTATTCATCCAAACACAATGTAAAAATATGTTGGTGTGGCAAATGTCATCACATGACAACATTGTCTGTCACATCAACAAATCTTGAACTTCGTTTACTCATGAGGACTACATCCATTCATTAATAAAGTTTGAAGATAAAAATAATCCAAATTTGGGATACATATGAAATCTTGTTGCCCTTAGAGCATTAGACTAGGAGTGTTATCTATATGTTTGTGTTTGTATGGTAGAGTTGTGTTTTTGATTATGCCCCTGAAATAGGAAAATGAATCATGCCATGCATATCTTCCTATGATTAGGATAAAAATAAAGGTAGATTAAAATTAGAGCAAAGTAGAGTACATATTGAATCACCTTAACCTAAGCATAGTCTATTATGAATCAATATAGCGCAAAAAATTTAAAAGGTGGTTAAAAAACTGAAATATTAATCAGTTAGGTCAATAATCTAATTGATTAAAAACCTAATCAATTAGAAAAGTAATAGAATCGATTGAAATTATCAGCACAGGTTTTTAAACATGAAAGTTGTTATTCTATCATTACGTTTTTAAGCAATTGTATTTTGGAAAAAAGATTTAGAGAAGGCATTGGAGCACATTGAAGGGATCAACTAAAGTTCATCAAGATCCCTCAAGATTGCAATGGACTACATGAATCTTGACTTGGCAAGATGAAGAAAAATCAAAATTTAACAAGGTGTATTCAATCTGATTACTGAGTTGTGAATTTTGATGTCCCTGGACCTCCATCTTGGCTTCCTTGTCACTTGTTATTTGTTGAAATTCACTATGAAAGTGATTTGTTTGGTGTAAATGTGTATAGCCTTGCTTAAGTGTTTTGTAAATATTGTAAATCTTTGAGATACAATGAAAAAAACTCTCTAGTTGTGTTTTATTAGGAGACCCTAGATATAGATATCAAAAAATCAAATCAATATAAATCTTCTATTTTTTTCACTCTATTATTGTCATGATATATTAAATGATTTTGACTTGATTAAAATAAATATTCTACACATTGTATATTCTACGTAAGAAATTTAATAGCATAAATTGAAAAAAGTTGTGATCAATAGTTTATCGAAGATTGAATAAAAATAAAAGTATAAATATTTAAAATATTATTTTATTTTCTTGTAATTTTGTACAGGTTTTAACTTATTTTTTATTTTTTTATTGTTATATAATTTAAATATTTCTTCTGTAGAATAAGTACAAAACATTATTATATTTTGCATGAACATTTGTCTATAAATCAAAATTTAACATTACTTTTTTTTATAGAGGAGAAAAAAAAGAAATAAATGAATAAATAATATTTTGAATAAAAATAAATTGCTATTAATTTTTTTATTATAATTTTATTTCATTTAATTTTACTATTTATATTTCACAATTTTTACTATAAAAAAATATGGAACTACTATGGTAAGTTTTTAAGTTAGATAATGTAATCCTGATTATGTGGAAAACCGTTACAGGCCCATATTTTGGCATATTTTGGAATATGTCTTCGTTTTTTAAGCAACTTAAAACATAGGTTTACTTGCACTTCAACTAAAAAATAATATTAATATAAAAATTTATTTTATAATTAACTACAGAAAAACATATGAACTAATACCTTTTTTCAAACTTACCTGATAGAAACATATCCATCAATATATATATATATATATATATATATATATATATATATATATATATATATATATCAGTCTATTTTATTTTACTGAATTTAAATTTAAATTTTTTAATAACTTTTTTTTTGCATATTAATGTGTATATGACTTATTATTTCATTTAAATTTTAACAAGATATTCAAATTTAAATTAAGCTCATTGGAGCAAATTTTCATAATTATTTAAAAAATAAATAAAACATGTTGCATCAACAATTTTTTAATTGTCATTCGGTTACAAAATTTTGGGATGGAATTTATTCTCGGTGTGAAATATAAACAAAATTTAATTTTATGTAAAAGTTAAGTGATTAAAAACATATTTAGATATAACTTAAATAATAACTATAAAATATAACTTTCATATACAAAATGATTTTTCTAATGAATTAAAATCAAGATAATTAGATTGGAGGCACAATTATAAAAACAAATTATTCTATAACCACAAATTCAATGATTAAATTAAATAAAAAATTTACAACTAATAAACTAAATAAAATATCAATATGTTAAATAAGATAAGAGTTAAATATGTGTATACTACCTAAATTTTGACAAATTGTAATTCATTATTATCTTAAATTTTGATTTTTAAACTTAAAAAATGAAAGAATATAATTCTTTTAAATGAAACTTTAGATTATCATTTGAGTTAGAAGGTGTTAAATGGAAACGTTAGCTTAAAACACCATTGAATAACACAATTGGGTTAACCATTATATCTATTCATTTTTAAAGTTTGAGAAACAAATTATTTGAGACAAATATGAATTTCAATTTCACGTCAGAATTTAAAGACTAAAAACATATTTAACAAATATATATATATATATATATAAATATATATATATATATATATATATATATATATATATATATAATTTTGCAATTTGAGATAACTAAAAAATAAAAATAATTTATAAAATGATATTAAAATGATATAATATTTGTAATTGTTCCTGCAGAGAACAAATAAGGTATGTTAGACACAAGTGCTACCTTACTCAGGTCCGCTATTTCCTCAGTAGACTTCCTCTTGGCTGATACATGTCGCCTAGGGATATCTCGGTGTGATCGATTTGGAACCGAGGGGGTTACCTGCAGAAGAGACTCCGAAACTCAAGTCAGCAAAATCTCTAAGAAAGTCAAATCTCGTGATTAGGAGAGTAATGAATGCGTACCTTTAATTCGTGGGGTCCATGCATATTTAGAGATTATTAATTATGTATGACCACGTCATGGGTTGGGCCCCTATTTGGGCTGTAGGTGGGCCTAGGCCCTAGCCCAGATCCTTTAGTTCGATTATCGTGGGCCTTATGAATCTTACAGAAATATTCTGGTTTTGCCAAGTCCTTGCTTAGTTTCCTAGAGTTAACGGCCTAGGCCGGTTACTCTTTAGCGGCTTAGGACGCTGTTGTTCTTTTAGTGTGATCGGTCGATATTACACCTTAACGGCTTAGGCTGGATACTTTGATTTACCTTAGCGTGTGTATGGTGATTGTTATTATTTACATCCTTGGTGGTTACGCGGACGGGTTTTATGGTTATTATTCGGCTAGGCCGACTAGGTGTTGTACACCAGTCTCCCAGCCTTTGCCGATATAGTTATGACGGTAAAGGATGACAAGTATTGGCGTTTTTGGCTAGGCCGGCTAGGTGTGGTACATTAATATAGTTTTTAAATTTTGAATTATATTGAGTTAAAAAAATGTGTTTATAAAAGAGTAAAATTTCTAATTTTAATTATGAGTAACCACTACAATAAAACAAAAAATTAGAGTCAGTCAAAGAGTAGACGTTAAAAGTGAAAATGATCGCTATAGTGTTGTCCAAATGTTCCAATAAACTATGATGCAAAATCTATGGACAAAAGAGTTAGCCATATGTAGACATTATATAATTGGTCATATTTAGATGCTATATAGTCGGTTATATGTATACGCTATAGAGTTGACCATACATATATACTATAGAGCATGAGCTTAGCCATCTCTAGATGTGATGTTATAACATGAGTCTATTTTGTGTCAATTTTAAATTAATTTTTAGGTTTTAGGTAAACCTAGCTGACAAAGATTGACGCATACCATGTAGTTACACCAAACTGATCTATTTGATGAATTTGAATGCTCTATTTCACATAATATATAATAAATAAACATATTTAATTTAGTGAAATCAAATTTATTTTGTTCAATTCTTATTTATGTTTACTAACTTGAACATGTTTAGAAATATTATATCATCTCTGGAAACATAAATTAAGTTATTATTGTAATTATTTAAAAAGTACTCTAGTTATTAATATTAATAGTTTTGATAAACAAATTCATTTTAGTTAAGGTGAATGCTTTGTTGCACCTTTTTGAAATTTGTCTATGTGGACCCTTTATTAAAGTCAAACTATAATCTAATGTGCATAATATTACCATGCACCGTCTGCACCCAATTCTTTTAAGTTCACACTCTTTCTATATTTCATCGCCTTCAACAATCTCATACCCTTTGTCCTCATCTCAACACTGTAGCATTGTAGTGAAATTTAATTTATGGTTTCCATAATAAATTCTTCTTCTTTTATAGTACATTAAAAGTACCAATTTCTCTCAAAACTAATAATGAAAATTATCTCAACAAGTTATACTCACAGTTTGAGGTTTGAAACTCATGCAAATTGTTTTTATAGTCACATTTTGAGGTTTGAAACTCATGCAAATTATTTTTGAAGGTGGTGATAATTTGTTGAAAAAAATCATTTGTGATAAAATTGAACATATAAGTCTTGATTGTTGACATAGATTTAGTTAAAAATTTTAAAGCATTGCTTAAGAAATCTCAAGTCAACACTCAAGGTTTTAATATGATAGATAGTATTTTAACCATTTCATCCATTAGTATTAAATCCACTTTTGTACCCAATGGTGGAGTTTCATATCACATCATCAATGATGACAATTTCTTTGAAATCTACTTATATCGAACCCAAGTGTGTTTGTATTGGTAATGTTTCGGATTTGAAAAATCATCATGTTGGTCAATCATATTCTTTTTCCCTATTCTTCTAAACATATTTTTTTAAACCAATGACTACATATTTTACAACGCCTCAATTATTCTAGATTTTAACATCGCACTAACAAATATAAATAATATTATTTATGACAAAAGAAATGTCTATATAATATAACTAATATTATTGTATATAAATATTTATCAACATATCATTCATGTAAGATGAAAAGTACGAAGAAGTTCAAATTACAACCCAATTGTAATATAAATAATATATATCCAAAATAACGAAACATTAAACAATTGGTAAATTTGTCTCTTCACTTTTATCTTTAAAATACTTAAGTATATATTGAGCTATTGTCACAAACCTATTAGAATCATACAACACAAGGTGATACATAATTAGTGAGTGGTAAATGGAAAGTAAAATAAGTGTAATCTAATCAATTTAATTCAAAGAATGCAACTCAATTTTTTTTTTTTTTTAAGAATAAAAGCTAGCTTATTACTTAAAAATCTTTTTAACATCCTTTTTTAGGTGACAGTATGTTGAGCTTGAAGATATATGTAGACTCTAGAAGAAAAAGATGGTTGGATAAATCACTTGGTACTTCTTGTGAGGCTGAGTAAATTGTTTGACAAATAGCGTTTATTTAAGAAAAAAAAATACAAAACATTTATATTGGTCACTCACAATTTTTAGATCCCATTTAATTAGCTTACAATGGTTACTTCATTTTTTTTTGTTGAAGGGCTTTATTATAGAACGTGGTATAGTAATATATTTCTTTCAGTAGTTTGCCCTTGAGGTCAAAATCTTGAGTTGGGCCTTAATTTCTCTTTTTTCCAGGTGAACCACATAACTATACTTCTTTAGTTATGTGGTTTTCATTGACACCGATGTATTTTCAGTGTGGAGGATTTTATAAGACACAATCTTCCCAAGTACAATAGAAAGGAAAACAATGACAAAGTGAATTAATAGGTTAGGTATATTTAGAGAATCTTTGACGTCACTTAATCTCCTACAAAGAAGTTGTCAAATGTCATATACATGATGAAAGGGATCTTTTTGTAAAAAAATACAAAGGGAAAACTAGGAGCATGGCATCTTTCTTGTCATGCTCCTAGTAATCCTCCTAGAAATTTCATGAGGAGTTATGCACTCCTCATTAAGGATGTTGGCGCAAGGTGGCTCTAGAAGGGGGATGAATAGAGTTTGTTGACATTTTCACTAACAGAAAAAATGTCTTTTACGCCCGACGCTTTTTACTTTTCTCGTTTGGTTCAAGTCAGACGTAGTAACGATAGTCGTAAATTTACATCTGACTTTAAACCAGGCGTAAATTTACGTCTGACCCAAGAGAACAAACGTAAAGCTAGTTGCAACTCTGTAGGTGGGAGACAATGGCGACGAGTTCGCGTTTCACAAAGCTGCTGCCATAGGTTCGCGAAAGAGATGCAGAAAGTGATGCGTGAATGAAGCTCTGCGTTGGAAGTTCGAACAGGTGCCACTTTTGAGGGTTGCGGTAGCTGTTGCGACAGTGTTTCTGGTTCATCTCATGCGTGGAGGTTTTGCTGTTTGCGTCGTGGTCGCGCTTCCATGGTGGCTGCTCGTGTTTCTGCAATGGTGTTGCAACTACACAGTCCTCCACCGTTGTTGTCCCCGCTGCAGTTCCTCCACCGCTACAGTTTCGTTCCCGTTGTCGCTGCCTCTACCAAAAATTGCAAAAAATTAGGGGTTTCAAGATAAATGGAGGTGCACCAAAATAGAATCAAAAGACAAACTAACCTTTCAACAATTAATCACTTGATCTCCACCGGTGCAGTTCGAAAATGGTAAAATTGTGTTCCCGTCTCGCGCAGTCGCGACGCTGCGGAGAAGAAGACGTAAATTTACGTCTGACTTGCACTAATCAGACCTAAAGTTACGTCTAACAGGAGAAATTAGATGTAAATTTACGTCTAATAGGAGAAATCAGAGATAAATTTACGTCTTACGAGACTAATCAAACATAAATTTACGTCTGATACATCTGATTAGTGCAAGTCAGACGTAAATTTACGTCTGACTAGTGCCAGTCAGATGTAAAAATTGATAATTTAATTACAAGTATGTCACCTGTCATTTTTTATGTTTGATTCTGGTTGGTCAGACGTAAAATCGTAGACGTAAATTGTGTTTTTTGTGTTAGTATTTTAAATCATTTTGCACAGACTTATTGTTGTAAATAAATCAAGATAAAAAGTAAGGCAGAGAATAATGCACATAAGGATTTATGTTGGTTCACCTCCACATGAGGCTACATCTAGTCTCTTAAGTCACTTGCTTAAGAAATTCATGAATCAATTCTCTTAAATAGCACGAGTATCGACCTTTCCATTTTACAACGAGTATCCATCTTTTCGGGTATCACAAATTTAACCCTCTCCAAAAAACACGATTACGAACCTCTCAAAGTTACAACGAGTATCAACCTCTCTAGGTGTTCTTTGTCAATTCCCTCTTGAGATAGAGAACTCATAATTACAATTATAAAAATAATCTCTCACACAAGAGAGTTCAATCATGCTCACAAGATAAACTTTCCAATGTGAAGGATATTGCAACGATTTTCATTCAACCCAATATCACTCTCTAATAATTTGATATGATAGTGTATGCTCAGAAAATATTCTCTCATTTCTTTCTCTTCAAGAATTGATATGACAATGTCTCGACACTTCTGGATTTTCTCTCTTCTTATTCTTTTCTTCATCATCTAGGTCTTGGTATTTATAAGCACGTTGTGCTATTTGACCGTTGATACCTATTCAATTCTGCATATCTTCAATATCCTCTTATTTCTTCAATTGGAAGTTCTTGATATGACAATTAGAGTGTATTGCTTCCAATAAATTATCAATTCTTTTCTTTTCAGTCCTTCAACAATTTGAATTTCAAATATAATACGTTGTAGCTTCAATCATCATGATATTCTCTTCTAGTCTTTGATTTCCAAAGTCTTTTCTCTTTCTCGTGATTGATTAATAATTATAATATGACAACATTCACAATATTCAATCAAAGAATATTTTCTCTTATATATATGATTAATCAACTTTGATATTCTTCAGATTAAATTTTGAATCAAATCTTCGATTAAAATATATTAATTTAATGTTGAAACTTGCGGCATAATTCTCTTACCTGATTTGGTCACTTATGTATTACCTTATGATTTGATAATTTTGTTTCACACCATCTGAACTTGAGTCGTCTAATGCATGTCTTTATTTGTCTAGTCATTACTTCAAAAACAAATTTAAAAATAAGAATATAACCACTACAAAATTCAATTCAACTCGTTTGATATTGATTCTCTAAATTAATTCTTAGATAGTTAGTTTTTCATTGTTGAAAAAAAAAATAACGCAAAACATAGAAGAATATGAAAAAGTCAAGTGAAGATAACAGAAAAAGAGAATTTTGAAATATATGTAACATAATTTGCTATTATTGAAAAAGAAAATAACTCAGAGAAAACAAAACATATAAATAAATGTAATTATTATACAATAAACTTATAAAAAGTACATACATATCAATATGTATGTGATCCATCGTGGTTAAATCCTTTATTTTATATTTTTCTGTTAATGTCAATTTTCTATACATTTTTTTCGCTCTTCTTTCTTTCATTGTTTTTTCTCTCTCTTTATTCTGTAGCTATGAAACAAGTCCTTTCCCAGGATGGGCTGGGCCTTTAGGAGCTTGAGCCAAGTAAAAAACACTACCCTAATCGCTCTATAATGTCATTTTTATTGAGCTTGTTAGGACCCTCAAATTGCAATCAATTAGCATAAGGAAATTTAAAAAAAAAAATTGTGCTCAGATGGTTGCTGTGTGAGAGAAAATAAAAGTATACGAGGGAGTGAGTATATAATATTTTTTTTCTTAATTATGTTATAATTCTCTAATAAATCTAGAAATTTTTAGTTAAGTGTATGGTAAATTTGTAAGGTCTATTGAGTATTCAATAAATTTTTTTTTTTCAATTGAATTTTTCTTGTTAACTTTTTTTGTTAATTGAGTTAACAAAACGACGTGGTTATTATCTTATCATGACACTCTGTTGAGTTGTCACCACCACATGCCATCTTCTGATCTTATAATTTAAAATTATGATTTTGTTATTTGAATAAATTTAAAAATATATCATCATTTTATATTTCATAAAATTATAATAATTTTATTTTGAGAATTTTTTATAAACCTCTATCTTGGGATACACCGTTTATTAGATTTCGTATCAAGAAAAAAATGTTTTAGAAGTTGGAATTGAATTCCACTAAAACAAATGTTGTTAAGTGATGATACATACTTTAAGGGAACATTATTTCAAGAAAAAAAAAATTATTTTATCTGAAACATGAGAAAATATAATTATCATGTTTAATTTTTTAAAATAATATTTTCAAAAAATAATGATTTTTAAAATATATCTTTAGGTTAGTATCCAATTTAGTGATTATGAAAAACTGGTGGTACGACAGAAATAAAATTAAAATTTTTAGTCAAAATAAAAGTCTTAATACATAACAATAACAATATCATGTAATTGATAATTTTTTCAATTAAATTAAAACAATACTTTTTATATTTATAAAGTTTATACAATCTTTCTAAAACAATATTTCTATTTATCAAAATGGAATTTTGGTTTTCTGATAGAAAAACAAATCTTGCATCAAACTCGTGGACAATTATAATTTTATTATTTTAATTTAAAATTGTATAATTAAAAAATTATGATTTTATTATTTAAATAAAAATTAAAAATATATCATAATTTTATATATATCAAAATTATAAAATATATAAAATTATACAATTATACAATTATAAAATTATAAAATTATAAAATAATAAAATTTTAAAATAATAAAATAACATGTTGTGAAATTTGAACAAGGTGACAATGTTGATATCTCAAAGCAATAATCACAATTACTCAATAACAATATCATCCAGTTAAGAGAAGAAGTTAAACGAGAACTCATTTGAAAAAAAAAAAATTATTGAGTAAATAGACCTTAAAAATTTATCAGAACTCAAAATTTATTAGAAACTTAAAACATAATTAAACCATTTTTTTATGTTTAATAAATCATCTTCATTATAAATAAAAAATTTACTTTAAATTACATATATTTATTTTATTATATACTTTCGTTTCTAAATATATTTAAGTTATAATAAATTAATATTTAAAAAAGAATCAAACTAATAAAAAAAAGTATTTTTGTTGTAAAAGTATATGCTTGCTATTCTTTCAGTTAATATTTTTAATATATTTTACTCTCTTATTTTAATTTATCGTTTAGTGCCTTTTTTTTCTTAAGTTAATTCTAATTCTAATATATTTTATTTAATATTTGAAATTATTTAGACCAAATTAGCATAAGGTGCCAAACTGGTTTTGTACACAACTCTATATCTCAGTAATAAAGATTTTGTTATTACATACATCATAAAACCAACAATATTAACATATGATACAGAGTTTGCTAATCCGATCTTCACCGTTGCATACATCACAAATAGGATGATAATTTGAGACAGATCAAGCTGCTGACCCGCAGAAAATAAAAACGTGGGATATGTTATAACATTAATTAAACTCGCTACACCGCTTATAAAATTAAATATTTTTATTTTTCAACCTTCATATCATTTATTACATTATTCATATAATTTATTATATCATTCATTACATTCTTTCATATCATTTATTATATCATTCATTAGGTTGTTTCAGAAGGTTTTTTTTTTTTTTATTAT
>Ga0214543_1003074_pt1 | contig 32603 bp, 21 predicted proteins | sample CNSS2metaG_FD_160094 | JGI IMG/M metagenome (GOLD analysis project Ga0214543, IMG submission 160094) | Root nodule microbial communities from cowpea collected in UCLA plant growth center, Los Angeles, California, USA - CNSS2 | ecosystem: Host-associated > Plants > Roots > Nodule | place: USA... | reverse complement strand
GTGCTAGATATCAAGCTAATCCTAAGGAATCACATCTTATAGCAGTAAAAAGAATCTTAAAATATCTTAAAGGAACTATATCTTTTGGACTTTGGTATCCTTCTGGGGCATCACTTAGTTTAATAGGATACTCTGATGCTGATTATGGTGGCTGTAAAATAGATAGAAAAAGTACCAGTGGTACTTGTCATCTCTTAGGAAGCTCATTAGTTTCTTGGCACTCCAAAAAACAAGCCTGTGTGGCTTTGTCAACTACAGAGGCTGAATACATTGCTGCTGGCAATTGTTGTGCTCAAATCCTATGGATGAAGCAACAATTAGAGGATTACAGTATCTATCTAAATCATATACCTCTAAAATGCGACAATACTAGTGCCATAAACTTAACTAAGAATCCCATAATGCATTCTAGGACAAAACACATAGAAATTAGACACCACTTCTTAAGGGATCACATAAGTAAAGGCAATTATGTGATAGACTATGTAGACACCAAGCATCAATTGGCAGACATCTTTACAAAGCCTTTAGCCAAAGACAGATTTTATGAGCTTAGGAGAGATTTAGGAATATTAGAAGTCTCTTGAAAGAGCAATAACCTTCATTTTTCATATTTTCGTAAAACAACGCTCAATAATCGATTATCACTCATGATAATCGATTATCTTCTCCCAAAATAAGTTCTAAATTCCTGGAATAATCGATTATCAAGCAGAACAATCGATTATCATGACCCTGATCAAAATACTCAAAATCGTTCTGGAATAATCGATTATTACTTACAATAATCGATTATTTGCTCATACCAATCATTTCTGGAATTCATATTATGAAACAATAATCGATTATCACTCAGGATAATCGATTATTGCACGACGTTATGTAAAAATTTTCGAAAAAAATAGCCGTTGTAACGGCTAGATTTGCTTTGATTTTCGCATTTTAGCCGTTGGGAGCCTATTCTTTATAAATTACGAGTCCAAATTTCAACTATTCACGCAGAAACGAACTCCTCTCATCATTTGCCCCCTTTTTCTTTTCAAAAAAAAACCCTAAAAGTGTCATCCTTTGCTCTTACAATCAGCACCATGGCAGAATCATCTCGCAGAAAGATCCCAACACGTAGACGAACTGCTCCACGTCCAACTCAACCTTCCATCAGATCAGCATCCATTGAAGGTTGGATCTCTGACGAAGATTGAAGGGATGAATTCGTTCAGATTTGGAAAAACAAAACACTCATCTCTCCCAAGTACATCACTCTTCGAAAATTCACAGCTGCAGGTTTTGAGTTTCTTGCTCTCTTTAATTTTCAAGGCATCAAACCATTTGTGGAAATGCATGGAAACTACTATCCTGATCTTGTACGAGTGTTCTACTACAATCTCAAGATCAGAGATGAAGTTGCTTTATCAAAGGTGAAGGGGGTGGATATTATCATCGACAATGATATTTGGGAAAATGTGGCAAAATTTCCCATCAATGATGCTACGAAATCAATTCTCCATGGGATTGATGGCTTCAATCGAATCCTTGCCTATCAATCTTTCTTACGCAATCCAGCACAGGATGTTGGGAGACAATTATTGGCTGGAGGACTAAAAATGGATGAAAGACTCATCCATTACTTAATTGTCTGGATTTTGTGTCCTAGAGGAACCAATCATGCTCAGTGCTCAGAGGCTGACCTTCTCATCATGTATGCGATTCTAAATCGTGTTCCGATAAAATGGTCTAGTTTAATCCTTGACACTATGCTCAAAGCAAAGAGGTACCCACAATATCCTCTCCCATATTCCCTCTTAATTTCAAGGATTTGCGAATACAAAGGAGTTGATACCACCGAGGAGCTTTGTCAAAGTACCCTACGTGCAAATGAAATTGTTGAAAGTTCTCTCAAATAGCTAAAACTTGTTCCTCTTGGTGATACCTATGTCCATAGAGATGATATGCCCAACTATAACGCTGAAGATGAAGAACTTCCTCCTACTGATCCCATACCTCCTGCTACACAAAATGTTGCCTCTTCAAGTGGTGTTGGCTCATCTTTCTCTATAGAAGACAACATAGCCAACATGAACAAACGACTAGAAGAATTATTTCTTCTGTCTAACTCTCGTCATGAAGAAGTTGTCGGGCTCATAGGGGGATTGATACTAGAATTTCCCACTTAGAACATAGGTTTGATGAGGAATTCACTCATGATGATGACATGAGTGCATAATTTTAGGGGGAGGATTTCTAACATATGTTTTACCACTGCTTGTAGTCTCTTTTCATTTCTGAATCAATAAATGTTTAAGTATTTTATCTCCTGCTGTGTGCCCTCAAGCATTATTTCATTTAGGGGGAGCTCTACCCTTTTCTCATATGATCAAAAAAGGGGGAGAATAAGTTTAAATGATAAAGACACGTTATTTTATTTTAACCATTCTCTTTGCAAGTCTCTAAATTACAGGTAGCAACAAGTCCTTAAACATATTTTTGATCATCATAAAAAATGGGGAGATTGTTGGCAAAAAGAAGGAAGTCGAGTGATTTTGAATAATGATCAAGCACTAATGAAGACAAAGTGTTCAATTATGCAAATGTTATCTTGTAAAATAAAATAAGTGTATTGTAGAATAGTTTAATTAAACTTAGAATCAGAAGCATGGCATTCGTCTTTCTAGAAGGTTTCTTATTTTTAGAAAAACTACAGTGATAATCGATTATCACTATTGATAATCGATTATCTGTGCAGAACTTTTATTTTTCGAAAACCTACTGGAATAATCGATTATCTCCTGAAATAATCGATTATCCTGTTCAAAATTTGCTTTTTAGGAAACCTACTGGAATAATCGATTATCCTTAGTGATAATCAATTATCCTTGGCAGTTGGAACATAAAGATTCAATTTTTAACTTAAATTTTGAAAACCTACTGGAATAATCGATTATCCTTAGTGATAATCGATTATCCTTAGCAGTTGGAACATAACGGCTCAATTCTTAACCTAATTTTTGAAAACTCTATTTAAGGAACTGCAGTTCAACTTCAAACACACCTTTTTAAGATTCAGAGTTCTTTGGTTGTGACTGCAAAGTGTTGCTCTGTGAGATTCTTAAAGAAAGCTTTTAAAAACCTAGTGTGAGTGAGCGATAACTTTTTCTAAGTGAGTTCTTAGAAGATTGAGTGCTGTGTTGTTGCTAGGAAAGCTGGTTATCCTCTGTGAGATTCAAGGGGAGTTTTGTTCATCTCTTGTGGTTGTTCAAGAGAGGTGTTTTCTAATCTTTTCTCTTATATAATCTGTTGTAATTTTGATTATTATAGTGATTGAGTATAAATATCAGTGTGCATCTTCTTCCCTTAAACTCCTTATTTATCTGCACTTGCATTTAAATTAACTATTACTTTAAGTTAATTAATTAAATTTTGAGAAAAATTTTAAAACCTGTCAAGATTTTTAAGAATCCAATTCACCCTCCTCTTGATTTTTGACCTTTGTTTAGTCATTCCGCTGCGTGATACCAACAATTATCTTCTCCTCATTTGATTAAGAGGAAAAAGAAATGGTTGGACAACATGATGATGGAAATGGTCAGGGTCATCGCACTTTGGAAAACTATGTTTCATTTCGAATACCACTAAATTTCAATAGCATAGCTCGACTAGTTGTGGATGTTGCAAACATGGAAATGAAGTCAGCTCTGATTCACTTGGTCCAAAGCAACTAGTTCCATGGATTGTCACAAGAGAATCCATACACCCATCTGATCACATTTTTGGAAATCTATCAGACTTAGTCTTTTTCCTTTCTCTTTGGCTAGTAATGCCAAGGTTTGGCTAAACTCCTTTCTTGAGAATAGTTTAATTAAATGGGCAGACATTGTAGCCAAGTTCTTGCATAAATACTTTCCCTAGTTAAAGATAAGTAAAGGGAAGTAAAAAGTCTATTCTTTTTAGCAAGAATTTGACGAGTCATTGAGTCATGCTTGGGAGCGAGTTAACAGATTGCTCAGAAAAATCCTTACTCATGATTTTAATGAACTTGACACATTGACTATCTCCTTAGGAGTGTTGAAATCTCACACAAAATCGATGTTAGATGCTTTAGCTGGAGGTTCGTGGGAGACACCTCATGAAGCCCATAAGTTGATTGACAACATGACATCTAATGACAATGAATTGCAAAATGAGAAAACTCAACCTTAGAAGAAGTAAGTCTTAGAACTTCAATCCCAAGATTCTTTGTTGGCTTATAACAAAATCACGACTCAACAACTTGAAACCCTCCTGAAGAAACTCTCCTATTTACCTAAAGAAATTCAAAATGTTTCTTAGGCTCAACACCAACAACATGTGCAAGGGTGTGAGTAGTGTGTTGGTGATAATCCAAATAGGCAATGTGCCATGCAAACAAATTCGTAGGAGGACGTTAACTATATGGGTAAACAATGTCGTCAGGGTAATTACAACCAAGGTTGAGAACCTCATCTTACCATGAGACAAGCTAGTTCTTCAAATAGACCACCATCTCAATAGTAATCCTCTTTATATAACAGATTTCCATGCTTGAGGAAACTCTCAATCAGTTTATGCAAGTGTCCTTGTTTTATAATAAGAGCACATAAGCTTCTCTCCATAACTTGGAGGTTCAAGTTGGCCAATTGGCCAAGAAGTTGGAAGATCAACTTGAGAAAAAAATGAGGTCTAACACTAAAATCAATTCCAAATAGCAGTGTAAGGCTATCACTACAAGGAGTGATCAAGTGTTAGAAGGCCAACATGAAATGAAAGTAAAAGAGAAGGAAATGGTTATTAAGGAGCAAAATAAGATTTGTGAGAATGGTGAGAAGGAAGAGAAAAAGAGAGATAAGGAAGTGACAAGCAAAGGAAAAGAGGTTATGAAACCTCTTCCTTATCCCAAGTCTTATTCTAAAAAAGAGAAGAGATGTAATTCTTAAGGTTTATGGATATCTTCAAGAAAATGGAGATTAATATTCCCTTCTCTAAGGCTCTTCAACAAATGCCTTCATATGCAAAATTATTGAAGGAGTTGTTCACCAAGAAAAGGAAGTACATTGAAAAAGAGACCATAGAAGTCTAAGGGAATTATAGTGCAATCATCCAAAAGCTTTTGCCACCTAAATTCAAAGATCTTGACAGGTTCACTATTACATGCACCATTATTAAATTACCTATTGGAAAGGCATTAATTGACTTGGGAGCAAGTATCAATTTGATGCATCTTTCCATGTTAAAGAAAATTGGTGATTTGGAGGTTAAACCCACAAGAATGACACTTCAATTAACATATCGATCTATCAAGTGTCCAAATGGTGTTATAGAGGATGTGTTAGTTAAAGTGGACAAATTCACTTTTCTGATGGATTTTGTCATTTTAGACATGGAGGAGGATACTAAGGTTCCTCTTATCTTGGGTAGACCATTTATGAAGACGGTTAGGGTGATCATTGATGTGGATAATGGTCATCTCAATGTGCTTGTGCAAGATGAAACTGTGGCTTTCATTGTTAAAGAAGCCATGCAAACATCCTAAAGATAGTAGCAATTACTTTATAGTGTAAGTTTTTTATGAAGTTGTTGAAACTGCAAAAAGCCAAATGTATGTGAAGTCTCCTCTTGAGCGAGTATTGATAGATGCTTGTGAGGATTTGACTTTGGAAGAGGAATCTGAAGTTGAAAAGGTAAAACATCATTTGGAAAAGTCTAAAGAAGTATCATCCACTAATGTTGAAGTGGAGAAGTTGGAAAAAAGGAAAGTTAGATGATTAAGGCAAAATGGTATTGAAATTGTTGACTAATCATGTCAAGTACGTGTTCTTGGAAGACAATTCAAAGAAGCCAATCAGTATCAACAATTCTCTATCTAAGGTTGAAGAACAAAAGCTTGTTCGGGTTCTCACGACAAATCAAGGAGCTTTAGGTTGACACATTTGTTGGGCCATATCAGATTTTGAGGAGGATCGACACTACAGCGTATCAGATTGCCCTGCCACCGCACTTGGTGAACTTGCACAATGTATTTCATGTTTATCAGTTGAGGAAATACATAGCAAGCCCTTCGCATGTACTAGAGTCAGATGACATTCATATTAGAGAGGATTTGACGGTGAATATAGGACCAATGAGGATACTAGACTCCTAAGTGAAGAAGCTGCGAGAAAAGGAGATTCGAACAGTTAAAGTACTCTGGGATGAGGCTACTCAGGAGATGACTTAGGAGATGGAGGATTGCATGAGACAATCCTATCCGCACTTGTTTCCTGGTAAGTTCAATTTTTGAGGATGAAAATCTTTTAAGGTGGGGGAATGTAAAACCCGAGAAATTTAAATAATTATTTAATAAATGTGGGTAGTAGGAGCTTTTATGGCATTTAATGTGGATTGTTACGACGTGGAAAAGTACTAGCTCAAATGGTTAAGAGTACTTGATTATGTGACAATACTTGGGTTCAAGTCTTGTGTATGCCAATTGTATGCTATTTTAATAAGTGTATTATTTTAATGTTATGTTTAAACGTTAGTAGTGATAAAGTAATCCTAAAATTATAGGAATTATCACGAAACATGTATTGATTGAATTAGTTATGCATTGTTTGTGTAAGTGAATGGTTGTGTTTTCAAACCATGCTAAGAACAAATTAAACTTTCTTTTTGTCAAAATTTCTTTTGGCATGAAGATGAAAAGGCAAAGGAACCCTAGCTGCCAAGAGAGGCAACCTAGTGGGCTGGGAGACAACCAATAATGGTTCTTGAATAGCCATTAACATGAAACTTAATGGCATTTTCGGTTTTAGGGTAAATTACACTTAATTAAGGTAGTTTTTGGAGAGGAAAGAGGAAAAACATGAGAGAGGAAGAGGGGAACTGAATTGGGCGTGTAGGAAGGAAATTATGAAGGTGAATTGAGAGAGTTATTATCATGCTTTGGAAGAGAGAGAGAGAACTGAGTTTTTGGAGAAGTAAAGGAAGGCTCTTGGACATCATACAGCAAAGACTAAAAGTTCTTTTGGAGCAAGAATTTTAAGGTAAGGGAGCTGTTTTTGGATGTTTTTATTTGTGCATAATGTATTGTGCCTTCCTGTGATCAAATTGCATGAAAACCCCCTCTCTTCACGCTATTTTTCGAAGTTTCTGGGTTTCTACCCAAAAACCGCCTGGCGGTGATGAAGGTGCCTTCAGGTGACACATCAACTTTAACCCAGTTTTTGGGTTTTGTCATGAACTACTTGGCGACGAGGTGTAATCGCCAGGCGATGCGATGTGATTGGATCTGTTTCGTTGGGTTTTGTGAATTTCATGATGTTTTGATTTTTCGAGTCTAAATATTATGCCTATGTAAATGTTTAATTCTGAATTGTTATTGTTGCTCGGGGTACTTGTGACTCGAGTTGGGGATATATATACTTGGAGAGTTCACTTAAGTGGGTGAAGGATTCTGAATCCAGGGAAATAGGAGCCAATGACGATTTGGTTGAAATGGTATGATGTTTGGGTTGAGTACGTATCAGGAAATTAAGTAAATGTAAAATATTGGTGCGTAGAAATTGACGGGAATAGAAGATTGAAAAATTGGGTTTCATAGGCATAAGAAACCTGAGTTTTTACCTAAGTACTGATGTGCCGCCTGGCAGCATCTCATTGGTCGCTAGGCGATAACAGTGGACCAGTACTGTTTTGGGGAAATTGGTCGATTGGCTGCGAGGGAGGTTGCTGGTGAATTGAGTGGTGAACAAATTTAATGTGACCAGATGATAAAAAATAAAAGAAATGAGAGGTAAGTGATGATATAGGCAATGTATTGGTTGTGAGGGTGTACTTGGGATGAATTGATGTCAATAGGTAATGAACCTTTGGTGGTGATCAACAATCTGAAATAAGGGAATAGTAAAAAATAGAATAACTAAATTGAAATGGTGGATTTTAGGGATTATGGAGTTTGGTAAGTCAATGAATAATAATTGAATGATGAAAGAATATATTAAATTGGATAAGTTTAATATTTGGAAATGACTGGAATTTAGTGGCAGAGGAGGTAAGGAATTATTCTGGTATGAGTCTTATATAGTCTAGGATGATGGTTGAATTCTAATTCTCAGTTGGGGTAAGTCCACTTGGATGGATAAATTGGGTGATCTAGGATGTATTAATTTGCTATTATATGGGAATCCTAAAATTGTGGTAAGTGTATGTTGTGGCAAAATAATGTTAACAGTTGTTGGATAAGGAAATACTGGAGTGGATGTCATATCCATAAATTTGACTAAGGCATTGTGTAGGCTAGAGTGACTAATGAGTAATATAGTTCAATAAGGAGTTGTGTAATAAAGTTAAATAATGGAATTACGTGTGAGAATGCATTGTAGCTAGAGTTAAGCATTGATTTAGAATTAAGGGTGAAGGTGTGAGCACATTTCATAGTGAATTATGGTCTGTTTTAGGTGCCAAAACCAGCAGGGATGTGTTACTGGTATGGCGTCTAGCGGTTCAAGCGATAAGAGTAGCAGGGATGTTCCTACAACGCGTGGTGCCTAGCGGCAATGTGTGATCCACCAGTTGATAGATCCTAAAATAGTGGGTCTAGGAGAGGCCTAGCGCCTAGCGACAAGGGCGTCCCTCCAGGCGGTCTGCACAGGATTTTTGCCTGGCGGCACTTAGGTAACGCCGAGCGATAACGCTGCAAGTTGTGGTTTGCGCGTGTTGTTTGTACGCAGTGATGCGAGACTTGGATCAGGAGATGTTGTGCCATGAACGGGTAGGTTCATAGATGGTGGTGAACACGTGATGATATGAGCGGGGAGGTTCATATCTTGTTACTCTCGTGTGGGGATACAAGCGGGGAGATTCGTATATTTCGTGCTCACACTTGAGAGATGCTACGAGCGGAGAGGTTTGTAGCTGGTGGTCACGTATGTTGGACTACGGGCGGGGAGGTCCGTAGAGTTGGACTACAAGCGGGGAGGTTCGTAGAGGTAGGACTACGAGCGGTGAGGTTCGTAGAGACAGGACCACGAGCTCGCAGGTTCGTGTGATCATCATATATCCTGAGTCCATGGTCAACTATTTGTGTGAATTGAAGGTTGAAAAGCCTTGGGGTATTAAGGTCTTGACCAAGAACTAACTAGAATAAAATAGTTTGGTGTATTTTGATATTATTAACTGTGTTAATTATTTATGAGCTCACCCTTTTTGTTTGTGTTTGGCGATGATAGTTTTATTTATCACACGGGAGCAGATGATATTCTAGGTGATGTTGTTGATGCGTAGCGACGGAGAGGGGGCTAGCTTGGGAACTTTAAGCTAGGAATTTTATTGTGCTTTCTATTATTTTGTCAGATTTTGAAACTTGTAATAACTTTATTACTCTAATTTTATTTAAATTATGGTGCATGGAATAATGTTTCAAATTTTCCCGCGTTTGGGATTAATAAAATTTTGACGTTTGATTTTCAATTATCATTTATTTATTTTGAATTAGTAATTTTCAGTAGGGGCGTTACACATAACATCATATTGGAGAAAGGCTATATGCCTACAGTGTAAGACTCGGGAAAAAATTAAATAAATAAATAAATATTTATTTATTTAATAAATGCGAGGACGGAGATCCCTAAGTTAATTAATGCAAAGAGAAAAGACAAGGAAAAGTAATAGCTCAAGTGGTTGAGAGTATTTGGCTATTATGAGAGGACTTGGGTTTGAATCTTGTGTATGTTATTGTGATGTTATTTAATTGTTTAATTTCTTTTGTAATGAGATATGTACACGTGACTTGATGTATAAGCACATGCATGCATAAAATATCACGAAACATGAAATAGATTGTTGGTTTCTGTATTGACTTGGTAATTAGGTTGTAGGGGTTTGAACCTTGGTGAACACAAAATCTTTCTTTTTGCATTCAAATTATTTTTGCTGAGAAGAGATGTTCAAAAACCCTAGCTGTGAAAATTTTCCAGTAATCGCCTAACGGCTTTGAAGGCTCGCCAAGCAACAAATGAGTATTGAACCTAGTTTTTTGGGTTTTTCTATGAACCGCCTGGTGGTTGTGTTCTATCCACTAGGTGACGCGAACTAACTGAATTGCCCAGTTTATGATTTCCTATGGTATCCATGAGGTCGGGGAGGCCTGAATTGAATATATATACATGATTGTGTGAGTTGCACTGTGATTTGATGTATGAAAAGGTGCTAATGGAGGGTAATTGTGTGAACCATTGCATAATTGGGGGAGGGTTCATGATTAGGATTATGGATGAGTGAATCTGATTCCAGATTATAATTTGTGAGTGATTGGATGAAATTAAATGAAAATTTACTGTTATTGAACTCTATAATTATGCTTGAGCACGAATGGGTGTTGCAGCACGAGAATGAATAATTGGGGGGATTAGGGTTCGCACTAGTGCAGGAAAATTCTGGGATTATCTAGAATGGGATGCACCACCTGGCAGTACGCAAGATGCCGCCAAGCAATAGATGCTAATCAACAATTTTGTGGATGTTGGCTGGTTTTGGGTGTGACGTAGGAGTTCTGTGGGTGTGATTGAGGCATACAAATGTGATAGCAAGGAGAAAAATGACCATTGGTGGGTTATGAATTCTAGGCATGAAGAGATATTGAACTAAAATAGGGGTTGGATTAAGAGAGTACCATGTGTACTGTGTGATATTGGTTGTTGTGTTGGCATGAACTAGATACATAGTTTGGATTTTCTGATTTGAGTTTCAATAGTTGACGATTAATTGGTTTTAAAAGTAAGTGGTAGGATGGTATTGATTGTAGATGTATGTGGATATCCAAAATGATGCCTTCGTTTACGGTTGAGTACTCCCATGTTAATAATATGATTTTTTGGTGTTCTGGATTGCATATGTGGTGATTGTGTTCATTAGAACCTTCTAAATTGTTAAAAACCAATAGCATTAATATTACTGGTATGGCACATGGCTACGAGGGGCAAGCCGCCAAGTGATATCGGCCAAAATAGTGGCCACTAGAAACGCGTGGCACTTGGCAGGGAGGATGGTCCCGTTAGGTGACAAAAGGGTAATTACAACCACAAAGGAGATTGGATCCAACTATGAAAGAAGTGATGAGAAAGGAGGAGCTTAAATTGTTGGAAGTAGGGATGATATATCCCATCTTTGACAATGATTAGGTAAGTCCTATGCATGTTGTGATGATCTGTTTTACCATCCCTATCAAAGATGACTATGTGTTCAAATAATACTCATTGTTAATTATGATTGATTGTGGTTCAAAGAATACTTAGTGTTTAGTTAGGAATGATTGTTGTCCAAAGAATATGAAGTGTTTAGCCTAGAGTGGTCATTGCAAAAATGATAATGTGGTTAGCTATGAATGGTTATGACCCACATAATACTCATTTTGTATCTTGCAAAGTTAGTGATGACACATATTTTGTACACACGTTTAAAGCATTATTGTTCAAGGATCACACTTTTTATATACTTTATTTTTAGTTTTTACATAATTTTCTTTCAATAGTAATAAATTGGGTTCGTTGTAAATTTTTACTTTAACTTTGTATTTTCAACTTATCTAACATTTATTCACTAAATTAAACATCACTTTTTTGTATATATTATTTTTGGTTGATTATAGTTGAATTGGATTATACATTTTTAGGACTTCAAAATGGATAAATGGTTTGCTAGATTTAGAGTTCTTTGCTAATTTTATGACTTTTTAAAGTTGAAGAAGATTTGTTAAAATTTATTAAAGGAACCCCTCCATATTAGATTTTTGTGATTGTTAGTTTAAACTGTTGTAATTGGGTTCATGGATCTAATTAGAGTTATGATTATATTTGTTTTGATTTTCATAGTCTATATAAGGTTTAACTATGCTCAAAACTAAAAAAAAAATCATTTTCTTAATTTTAGAGTTTGAGGAGGAACTATCTCTTCATCTTTTTCCTTTCTTTTCTCTCATTTTTGTTTGTCTTTTTCATTTTTTCGATAGTTGCATTTTTTGTTCCTCAACAATGGAAAAAATACATCTCTAAGGATCAATTCGCAAAATAAAAAAACAAGCCAAATTGAGTTATATGGCAATCATTTTTCACTTTGAAATTGTTATTCTTTTCACTAATTTCAATTTTGGTCATTGTGATATCAAATTGAGTTTATGGTTTTTTAGAATTGAAATTAAGAATTAATTGAATTTTGATTTGATAAACGAAATCTAAATCCAATATTAATTTTTATTTAATTCATATAACTAGTTTAGTTGATAAACTTGGATCTAAACTTGTAGAGACCTAGGATAAGAGGATTGTTTGGCTCTTTAAGTCTTTAGAATGGTCCATTTTTTATCATTTTAATTTCCACTTTTGATCTCTAGTTATGTTTTCCAATTTTTGTTTTACAATTTCAATCTTAGATCCCAAATTTAATTTGTATAGGAAAAATATTAAGAATTAAATATAATTAATTAGATCCCAAATGTAATTTGTATAGGAAAAATATTAAGAATTAAATATAATTAATATGTGTTTTCCTTTAAGAATCAATCTAGGTTATGCTTTATATTACAAAATTCAAAGAAACTTGTTAAAATAAGACAATCCAATATGTTAAGATCAAACAATCTAAGTGCACTCAATCAGATGGTCTAATTCGTATGAGATCACTTAATGATGTTGATGATGACAAACCATCTTTAGCTCAAAATGTTTCGTGCCTCATGAAAAAAAGAAGATAGTTAGTTGTGGCACAAAGATTTATGTATTAAGTGTTTATAAACATCTTTCCTTCTCTGTAAATAACATGCAAAATAAAGAGATAAAAGAAGAAATTGAGAGAGAGGGAAAGTATACATCATACTTTAATATTAGTTCATCCAATCACACATATTATGTCCATTCTTAATCAATTAATTAAGTTCCACTAACTAAACCAATGTTGTAAAATACAATATGGGTATTCTTTGGACTTGTAGCAACTTTTAGTTAACCTCTTATTAATTAGGCTCACAACCCTCCTGGCTAATCCCTTGAGTACTCTTTCTACAAGCCACTACTAACTTAGTATTTTTTTCCCGAGTCACTTTTGGTTCAATACCGGTATTTTATTAGCTCCCAGCCAATCCTAGTTTGCTCCATTTAAATATTCTTTCAACAAGTCACTTACGACTTAAGCAAGTATTATTTTGCCTCTCCTAGCTTAAGTAAGCATTCTTTCGCAAGTCAATCCTCACTTAAACAAATATTCTTTCAAAAGTCACTCCTAACTTAAATAAGTATTATTTGAACGACAACCGCTCCTAGTTAATAACCTAATATTCATTACCAAATAGTCACTGCTAGTTAAAAAAAGCAGCTTTTGACGTCTATCTTTATACTGACAGACGTCAAAGGACGTTGGTCTGTGCAACAGCCGACATCCTTTGACGTCTGGCAGCACAAAGACAAACGTAAAAAGCTGTTGTTTTTACCTTCATTTGGCGCTAGTTGAACGTCGGGTTCTCTCAAAGAAAACATTAAGAGACTTCGGTGTTCTCTACAACTGACGTTAAGGGATGTCGAATTTTATTTCCGACGTCAATTTTAATGTCACTTAGTACGACGTCAAAGTTCAGGCAGACGTCAAAAGCCAAAAATAACAAAATTTAAAAGCCTTTTTTATGTTAGTGTATATCTATGATCACACTTTAGCTTTCTAGGTGAAGATTTCAATGTGTGAAAAATTGAGTCGCTCTTCCTTCAAACTTGCTTATTTGAACACTAGTGTTATTCATCTTTGAAGCTTTAGTTGGCTCAAATCACAATGTACTTGCACTATACATGTAATCTCTCTCACTTTCTTGTATTTATTAAATATCTTTATAAAGGCTTTAAAAAAGTAGCTATTGTAGAGTAGTTTCTGGTTGTTGAGCAACTTTAGTTCTTTTAAACATCTTTCCCTTTCATTTTGGCGAGCTTGATGGTGATGGATGCATTTGTTAAACATAACCTTTAGGGTTAGTTCTTAACATCACAATAGGCACAACCTTGTTATAACAAATTACCTATTGTCCATTGTTGTTCAAAGGAGAGAATTATAACTACTAAAAGTTCAAGATGATGATTTTCCTTGAGTATCTCATGTAAACCTTTTTAACATTGTCCAAAATGATATGACCTTCGTTTATGATGCTAATGGTAAACCTATACCTTGAGAATTGTGGAATGAAGATTAAAAGTGCATGTATAAACTCAATCCTAAGTTTGGTGTATTATTTTATGTTCTCTATCTAAAGAAACATTCTCAAAATACATTTCCCTAACATTTGTCAAGAAATGTGGATACTTTGATCTTGTCTTATGAGGCCTCAAAGGTGGTCAGACGAAGCAAGTTGACATTTCTAAAACATTAATATGAGATGTTCACGATGAAGTAAAATGAGACAATCTTGTTTATAATTAGAAGGTTACATGTCATCTGCGACGAGCTCAGATTGCTTAGATGTAATGTTGACTCATATAATGTCATAAACAAAGTATTGAGTACTTTTCCACCACAATGGAGCTAAACAAACAATACTTCGTGCTTTAAAGGTTCTAAAGGTGATGGCCCATGAAAGGACTCGTTGGAATCCTAAATGTACATGAATATGTTCTGCTTAGCGATGCTAAAAAAGTGAAACAAATAGTTTTTCTCTTAATGCTCGAAAGTTCAAGAAGATTAAATTAGGAAAAGGCATATGAGACATCAGACGACCATTAAGACCAAATTGAATTAGATAAGAATGAGAAGTTGTCTCTCCTAATAAACGAAATCAAAAGGATACTAAAGAAACACACAAAAAAATATGAAAGAGGAAAGAAATATAAGTTTTAGACAAAGTTGTTTTTAATATATACATTTACATATATTAAAAATAAAATCATATAATAATTATGTTAAAGTTTTCTTAAAAAAATTACAAAATTTTATTCTTAATTACTAGAGTTGTCAAAATGGGTTGGAACCCGCGAGCCAACCCGGCTCACCACGGGTTCAGGTCGGGTTGGGTTGAATTTTTTTTACAAATTTCAATACGGGTTGATTTTTGACCCGGCTCATTTAGAACCCGGCTCATCCGGGTTGAACCCGTGGTGAGTCAGGTTGGCTCACCAACCCTCAGATAAAAGGGTCACACAAGTGTTTTTTATTTATTTTTATTAAGTTGGGCTTTAGATTTGAGTCATGTTAGGTTGTTTTTTTTATCCAACCCATAAATAATTTGTATTTTCTTTATTTTGATTTGATTTGTATTTGGATGTATTAAAGTTTATTTAAATTTTAATTAGAATTACAATTTAGTTTTGACTAAAAAAAATAAAAAAATAATATTTTTTTTTAATTAAGTGAACTCGTGAGCCAACCCGTTTAACCTGCCAATCCGTGGTGAGTCGGACCGAGTTTGAATATTTTTGGGTCGCTAAAAAGTGAGCCGGGTTAGGTTGACTCACTAAATCATCAACCCGTGGTGGGGAGCCGGATCGGGTCGGGTTACCCGTTTTGATAACTCTATTAATTAGTAAGTAAATATTTTACTTTTAATCACATCAATATCCTTATTAATAAAATAAAATTAAGTAAATATTTTTAAAGAAAATTTAAAAATGTTTACATTTATTGAAAAAATAATTTAAACATACAAATAAACATGTTTAAAAAATTAATAAAAAATATACTGAATTTCTGGATGAATCTTTTACTAAAAAAATGGAGATTAACCTTTAGTAAAAAAAAAATAATTTTCATCTCATATTTTATGATTTTAATAATATATTTAAAAATAATAATTTATAAAAAATACTTTGGAAAATAATTGTGCAAGGAAATATATTTTATTGAAAAAGTTTATCAATAACTTAAATATATTTTCACAAGTAAAATATTAATATTTAATTATATAAAATAAAATATTAGTGTTAAATTAGTTTAATTGATAATTTAGTCTTTATATTAAAGACAAATATTTAATTATTTTTAATTTTTTTTTTCACTCAATTGAGTCCTACTTTTATTTAAAACCATAAAATGTTCGCTCTTTCATTAAATTGACTTTAATATGATTTGGTAAGTGTGACTATCGTTAACTTTTTTTTTAATTTTTGTTTTGTTTTGTTTTTTGTTTTGTAAGTTTTTTTCATGCCTCCATCTCTTCCTCTTTCTCCCTACAACACCTTCCATCTCCTTCCTCCTCTTCCTTTCTCACACTATCCCTCTCCTTTTACCTCATTCCTCACACACAACCAACCTGAACTTCACAACCTCCACACCATCATCATAAACCCCAACTCCTCTTCATATCTTTTTCAATTTTGTTCATCAATTGAAAATTACTATATTTGTGGTTCTACTCCAGCCTGCATTGGAAACATTTGAACGTTTTAATCTTTTACTTCATTCAGATATGTATGTGGTATGTCAAGGTCACAAAAAAGATGTGTTGGTATTTTTTGAGTCATTAAGTTTCAAACTTCCACCTCGCAAGGGAGTAATAAATTCTCTTCAAGAGGTATTTGTAATTTTTTGTTTTTTAATGGCCAAACTCAAATGCTTTAAGAAGTTATTATTGGTTAAAACTTGGTATTTTCATAATTCAGGCGACCTCCAAAAAAGATCAAGCTTAATACTGAGTTGATCCTTCAAAGCCTTATAAATTTATCTTAATGTTAGAGATTGCAAAAACATTTAACAGTTTTACACCTTTAGATAAATCAAAGAATCATCCCCAAATTTTGTTCACAACTATATTTGTTGTGGCAAAATAAGAGTCTTTAAGACTTGTTTGTCATAAGAGTTGATTTTACTCAGCGAACACAAATTCCGTTACATTTTTAGGACGATATACAAACTCAATTTAATTGTGGTGGTGGTGGTGTGAGAGAGGATGAGGAAAGAGATTGAGGCTTTGTTCACTTGAATAAATGAATTTGGGAGAGAGTGTGAAAATGAATTTGTGTAAATTTGAGTGGATGAATATGTGTGTTTTTTTGAGTGGATTTAGAGTGTAAAGTGAATGGATTTAAAGATGAATTGTGTGGAAGTTAGTGAATGATTTGAGTGATGTGATAAATTAAAAAAATTATTTTAATAGATAGATTTTGAAGATGACCAAAATACCCTTAATGCTAAAAATATTTAAAATACTTTTTAGATTAGTAAAAAATACTATTTAATAAATTTTAACAACAAAATAAAAAAAGATAAATTATATTAAATTATTATTATTTTTATAATAATTATTATTTATTATTATTTTTATAATAATTATTATTTATTATTATTACTTAATATTATATATGTATATATATATATATATATATATATATATTATATGACTTTTAATAGTATAGACACAATAATGCAAGTTCTTCACTCTCTTTCATGAAGCAATCTCACATAGGTTGTAATTAAAAAAAAACAAAAATAAAAAAATAAAATGGTGAACTGCACATGAAGAAGGGACATTTTAGTAATGGAGTGTTTTGTATCTCAAATCTCCAAAGTGATGCGAAGATTAAAAAGATTGGACATCTCTCATTTCCTTTTCCTTGCTTTCTCTCTCCCTCCAATGATGTAAAACACGAACACAAAAATATGTTAAAATTCATGCTTGTTAATCCTTAAAAACAGTAAATCAGCTGAAGAGAACACAACCTAAGGATTATGGAGGGGAGGAAGAATAAAGAGTTGAAAGATAGTGTGTGGAAGGACGAAGAAGAAGAAATTGACAAATGAATGACAAAACATAAAAAAAAAAAAAAAAAAGTTAAAAATAATTAAAAAAAATCAAGATACTAATATATTCCTAACGTCAATCTTATTAAAATATTAATATTGTGATTTAAAATAAATTGAAAATCAATTAAAAAAAATTAAATATTTACCTTTAATATTAAAATTAAAGTACTAATTAAGCTTATTAAGTTTAATTATATTTTTATAAATATTATTTATTTTTTAAAAATATCTGCCAAAGAAAATATAAAAAATATTAGTTCCAATCCACAAAATAAAGTTCAGGTAAAGAAAATGACGAGTTTACCCCTGAAACGGACAGATGTCATCCGGTAGCTCATTTATTTGGTGCACCCCGGACACTGCGCACTAACGACACATATAAAACCCCAAAACCCTAAGTCTTCACTTCACTACTACCCTGTCTCGCTCTGCCTAAACCGTGCTAGGGTTTTACGAACCAGCTACGCGAGAACCCTCAGGGGCCGTCCACAACCGAATAAGGAAGAAAAATGGTGGCCGACCGGACCAAGAAGTTGAAGGTTTCCGAAAAGGGGGAGAACCTTGACGAAATCGACGGAGAACTTGTCCTTTCCATTGAGAAGTTGCAGGAGATCCAAGACGAGCTGGAAAAGGTACCAATTATTCGATATCCCACGCGCTTTCCTTCTTCCTCGTTTTTTGTTTTTTCAATATCGCGGATTACGGATCTTCCCTCGTTTTTTTTTCTTGAGGTTTTTATGTTACGTTGGGAATGTGACTCTGCTTTTGGAGCCTCCGAATTGCACGCGCTAAATGTGATTGCTTTTATGCTTGATTATCTGTTTCTGGTTTCGGAACGTGATCCATTAACCTGTTGTTTGCGCTTTGTTTCATTTGTTGGTTGTGTTGTTTTAGATCAATGAAGAAGCCAGCGACAAAGTTCTTGAGATAGAGCAGAAGTACAATGAGATTAGGAAGCCCGTTTATGACAAGCGGAATGATATTATCAAGTCAATTCCTGATTTTTGGCTAACTGCTGTGAGTTTAGCTTTACACATTATATTATATTTATATACATGTGTGCTATTTGTTAAATTGGGATATTGTTGTGTTGTTGGGAATACCTTGTTTATTATTGTTTGTTGTCCTTTTGCAGTTTTTGAGTCATCCTGCTCTTGGTGATCTTTTGAACGAGGAAGATCAGAAGGTCTGGTCTCTTTTTCAGTCTTTCTAAAGTTGGATGGGCTTATTTTGTCTTGTTTGAGTTTGTCTACCACTGTGCATCTATGAAGTAATTTGGTCTGTTTTAGTATTTGTTCCCAGAGAGTTATGCTTTTTACACAAGCCTTTTTAATAGTCGAACACAGCAACCTAGGTGCTGGATGCTTTTTCAATATAATCTTTCTCTGAATTGACTTGTGCTTGCATGAATAGATAGCTCGTTTAAGTTGTTTACTTTCCTGTTCTTTTTAATTACTTGGGACATAATTTTTCCATGGAAGTTCGTCGAATACTGTTGTTACTTTGATTACAGATATCTTCTAATGAGTAACATTAATTCATTAACGATACCCTTATTTTGTAGATATTTAAGTACTTGAGTTCTCTTGAGGTTGAAGATTTTAAAGATGTCAAATCAGGCTACTCAATCACCTTTGTAAGATGGTTTTCCTCTTTCCTTTGCTGTAGACCTACGGAATGTTTTGCAAGACAGTCAGTTTAAGAAGTTTATGTTTTGTAGGGACTGTTCATTTAATTGAATAATAACCCCTTCCAAAATTGATTTTTTGTTCAGAATTTCAACGCCAATCCCTATTTTGAAGATACAAAACTTGTAAAGACTTATACCTTCCTTGAGGAAGGAACAACAAAAGTCACTGCCACTCCCATAAAATGGAAGGAGGGCAAGGTAGGACTACGATCTTAACTTTGGGAATTCTTTTATTAACTTGTGCTGCTTATGTTTTGTTTCTGAACTCCTAATTGTTAAACATGAAGAGCATACCCAATGGAGTTAGTCATGAGAAAAAAGGGAACAAGCGGGCTCCTATTGATATCAGGTTGGTGCCTAAATATGATCCAAGTGATTTTCAATAAAAAATTGACAACAAAGAAAGCAATGGTCATGTAGGGTCTGTTAACTGGCATTTGTTCTGGCTTTCCACTATTTATGTTATCGATAACCAGAACTGTATTTTTTTTTTGTTTGAGTTCGCACGGGGATTGCTGTCTCTTTCAGGGGACTGAGATATGTCTGATCTACTACGAATTATACTTGATCTGATCACAGATCCATTGGCATTACATTGGATTATCAACTATCAATAAATATTTAACTACAGTGCATATGAGACCAATTTTAATACTGTGGACTAGCAATTTTTTTCTTTTATAATTTATGCTCTATTTCTTCATTTATAAAACATTTTACACATGGTCAATGGACATTGCTTTTAGAATAGTTGCAAACGATTTTTTACTACAAGGAATGAATAAATAAATCATTTTCTTTTATGCTTCATTCTTGTTTAATAAATTATCAATTAATGATTTTATATAAAATTATTGACAAAAATCCTTTTGTAAACATATTATGAAACAATAAATAATTGTTTTCATATTCTCATTTTAATGCATGCAGCTTCTTTAGTTGGTTTAACGACACTGAGCAAAAAGATGAAATTGATGACATCCATGATGAGGTATATTTTTCTGGATTTGATCATTATGCAATGTGCATCAATGCCTTTTTTTTTCTCTTATCATAATAATTGATTTCTTTAGTCTGTGTATTTTAGTCATAAATTTTAGTGTTATATTTATTTCTAAATAGCAGGTTGCAGAATTAATCAAGGATGATTTATGGCCAAATCCGCTTACTTATTTCAATAATGTAAGTTAACTTTCAGTTCTGATATCCTTTTCTCTTAGGAGACAATAATGCTTCTTGGTTTTGAATAATTCATTTTACTATCAATATTGTTTCTTTCCTTGTACTTACAATAATTGCAATAACAATTATTTTGGAACAGGAAGAACCTGATGAAGATGAGGGTGATGAGGATGAAGCTGATGATGAGGTAACTGATGTACACTTTTCTTGTTTTGGAATAATATTAGTTGATTAATGCTGTTGATTTTTTCTTTCGTACTGCTTCGGAATGTGACAGTTTCTTGTTATATATGTAATATGTACTGTGCACTACCATTTAATGGGTAGTATGTGTTTTTGGGGCAGATGGGAAATGTGACAGTTTCTGGTTATATCTGTAATATGTATCACACATACAGTTCCTGTGTAATATTTTACCAACCATTGTGTTGTATGGACAAATTTTGTTATGTTTACACTCACCAACTAACAATTGCCTCATATCCATTTCATTAAGTTGGCATGAATGTGTGATATCACGTCGTTATATTCAATTCCAGGGTAGATTAGCATGACTGAATCTGTAACTTGTGCACATATGATGATTTCAGCATTGACCCATTGCCAACCATTAATGAATATCGTGTGGAATGTAATTAAATCATGCTTAGTTTTGTGCTATCGAGATTTTAATTTTATATCAATTAAGTTTTACTATTGATTTCTGTGTACACTTGTGAATATGCTTACATGTAGAAAATGCAAATCTCAGAACTTAATGAAATTGTTTTGGAGACAATTGCTTTACCAAGAAAGTTATTAGTCTTGCTGCTCATATCCATTGCTTTATTCCCTTTGGGTTTTGTGTTTATAATTACTTTACTACTTTTGAGATAGTATATACAGCTATATATGGTGTATTATAAAATGTATATTTCCCTGTCAGCAGGGGAAGGATCACGGTGACTCTGAAGATGATGATGAGGGTGAAGATGATGAAGATGAGGGGGAGGAAGATGAGGACGAATGAAAAATACATTATGGTCATATTACCTTTTTTTGCGTTGTAGGAGTATGTAAGCGTTCTTTAGGGGATGATCATATGGCCACCCTTTGTGGTTATCAACTTATCTCGGCAGGTGAAGCTACCAAGGCTAGTTATTGGTTCTCTCTGACTATAGTCTTATTTATTGTCCTATGGAGTTATTTCTGGTTTAATCCCTTGTGCACTTTTCATATACTAATGTTATATCGGTTTTTTTATAAACCTTTCTTGTGGGATTTCCTAGTCAAGTTGCAGCATTTATTGTATAGCAGTTTGAGTTCGGTATTTTCTTAGGGTGCAGGAGTATGGAACCAATTTTACAAATGAGAAACGACACCTAGGCAAATGTTCAATTACTATTTCAGTGTTATCCAATCTATTTAATTACTTGCATGAGTCACATTTGAGTGTGTTATCACGTGTTCTACTGAATCTGATGAGACTTTTTCCAGTTTAAATTAGAGGCAGTAACATTTGGCGTCCTGGGCTACTTTTGAGGTACTGTTTTCCTAGTACATTATTGTTTGCTTGAGAATGGTGGTCATCTTTCTCTTACTAGCTTTAAAACTGTACATTGTTTTATTTTTAAATAAAATACGTTTTTAAAAAGTTCCATGTACATTATATATTTTTGAATCAACACAGTACTGATGAAAACTTAAAAGCTACGAGGTTTTCAATTCCAATTTTTAACGTCACTAAATGCCGTAGGCCACGTAAATGGAATATGAAAATACAGTGACTATTATTATAATTTTATCAAACCAGTTGTCGTAAATTCTGGCATTCCATGAATGAAATCTACATTTTGTTATTTTTACGGTTCCGAAATTTGAGGCTTCCAAGAAATCGTTAAAGATGGGTTCCAATGAAACAGCATCACAATATCCACATTTTAAGAGTTGATGTTCACGGGATGTTAATAAATGAAGTACTGACTGATACGGGATAAAGTAATATATTAATCTGTTTATTATCTAATTAAAAACATGTTAAAGCGAATTTAATTATTCACGCTTCATTTAATTAAATTATTATTTTCATTTATTATTATTACTTTATAAATAAATATCTAATTCTTGTGTCTAAGGCTTTATTGGAATAAGGGAGTCAAAGTCGGAACGAAAGAAAAAAAGATGAACAATGAAGCTGTTAGTAAGTTATCTTTGTCTAAGTTGTTATTAATGTTATATTACGTAAATTAAAATGTTACTACTGTAAGGGTATTTCTGACCAAATTTGTAAACATTGACTTTGTTGGCAAATTCAAGCAATCAGAGGGTGATGAATTTTTGGTGAGGGGAGTTTCATCCTACACCTCCGTAACTTTTTCCAGCACCCTCGTATTTTGTTTCAAATTTTGTCTTTTTTATTTCAGAATCCTGAAGTTATCTTTTGCCTGTTGATTCTACCATCTAAAATTTTAGATTATGCAATTTAAAAATATTTTAAATTATATCTATATTTTATTTTAGTGGAGGTTGATCGAGTGATTTGTGTCCTTAATATTTTTCTTCTCACAAGTTGTCTTTCTTTTGCTATTATTATTGTCATTCTCTGTACCGTTATTCTTATAGATTTTTGAAGAATCGAAGAGTTTTTTTCGTTGCATATTTGAGTATTTTTGGTTAGGTTTAAATATCTTTTTGTCCTCATTTTCATGGTGTTTGTTGTGGATGATCCTCATTTGTACCGAATGTTTAAAATGGTCTTCATTTTTGCAATTCGTGTTTTATTTGGTCATTTTCTATGACGCCGTTTAAATTATTAACGGAGCATTGTACAGGTGGTACGTAACACACCCTAATACAAATCGTGCCACCTATACAATGTTCCGTTAATGATTTAAATGTCGTCACAAAAAAGACCAAATAAAACACGAATTGCGAAAATGGTGATCATTTTAAACATTCGGTAAAAATAAGGACCATTTTAAACATTCTGTCAAAATGAGGATCATATACAACAAACATTACAAAAATGAGGACCAAAAGGTATTTAAGCCTTTTGGTTATTATGTTATTTTTTATGTCATAAATGATAACGTAGGAATGAGTAAACATGACAATCTCGTTATTTAAATAACTAAATTTATGAAAGGTTTGAAACTTAATTAATTAAGTCCTTGTGTTGTAATTAACAAAGTTAGAAGACATTGTAATAACTAAGTAATAAAAAAAGAATGCTAACCAATGTCTTAAGGGTATTGGTTAAAGAATCATTAATGTGCATTGGTACTATAATTTTTATATTTTTTATATTGAAAACTGAAATAATTAAATATATTAATTAAAATAGTATAAATAGTATAAATGCATATTACAAATTTTTTTAAGACAAAATATCCTTTTAAACTATAATTTTTTTATACAAAACAAAGATTTTAGAATTTTTAAAGTCTCTATTCAAAATTGATATTTTAATTGTTTCTTTTTATATAATTTTAGATGTTCAACCCTATTTTTTTTTTGATTTTTTTGTTAATTTAAACTTTCTTTTGTTTATTTATATTTTTAAAAATTAAAATATATTTATTTTATTATTGAATTGTTTTTTAATTTTTATTGATGAGTATTAAATAAAATATTAAATATAAAATGAGTACTTCCTGCTTTTCCCTCCACAATCTAACTTCAATATCTTCCCTCAAAACCCTCCTCGCTTCAGGTTAATTCAATCACTTTTCTTAATCTCATCACTCCTTATTTATTACACATATAATAAAAATTCATTCTTCTCATCAGTAAGGTTTTTTTTATCATATCAGTCACTCGTTGAATATTCTGAATCTGTGTCTGGGAAATGTAAATTGTGTGTGAAATGTGGTAGGGGAGTGCTTGAAGAACTGTTTGTGCAAATGAGCAAGGTGGGTATGTTGTTGGAGAGCATTATAAACGATTGTTTGGGTCTTCCTACCAACTTGTTGAAGGAATTGAATGATGATAGGAGTTGGGATTTCATGGTGGCATTGCGTTACTTGCCAGCTTCTGACGGTGAGAATAATGGAATCGGGGAGCATCAGGATGCTAACTCCGTTACCTTAGTTATTCAGGATGGAGTTGGAGGCCTGCAAGTTCGTAAGAATGGAGAGTGGATCCCTGTTGTTCCTGCTGAGGGCACTATTGTGGTCAATGTTGGTGATGTTTTGCAGGTAACTATATATGTTTTCAAATGCACCAAATTCTGGTCTATAGTTTGCATCTTTTTAACATCATTCTTAACCAGCCAAGATTTCAGTCTAGCAGAGAAGATGAACCAGTCTACACACGTGTTTCTTTCAAAATATTAAAATAAGGTGAATAATGTATACGATATATAGACCGTTTTGAAATCTAAAGTTCTTTCATGACTTTTTCTTTAAAAGATACCGAAAGGATCGAAGAAAAAAAAAATGAATATTTAAAGTTTAATGTTTTAAATATTCATTCTTTCTTTGGAATGTATTTTAAGATAAAAGTCTTCGAAAGATAAAATTCTATTTCAAAGGTTAAATTATTTCAGAAGTTTTTATTGTTATAATAAAATCTCAAGTATGTTTTTTTCTTTTTATTTCACTCAATTGAGTCTTTATTTTGGAAAATTAGTTACAATTAAGTCCTTCTCGTTAGTAGGACACTAACGGTGTTAACTATGTGGCATGTGTCAGCACGTGATTTTTTAATTTTTAATTCTTTTATAATTCAAAAAAAAAATTGCCACGACGTTGTGCCATGTGGTAGAGATAAAGTGATGTGACAGTAATAGTGTCACGGTGTCATTGTTGGATGTGAAAAGTCTCAATATAATCCATGTGTCATAGAAATTAAAACTTGGAAACATGGGATATGGTAACATATAAATATAATCATTTGATCTTTGGATCTAACTGATTTTGTTGACATTTGAAAGGTGTTGAGTAACAAAAAGTTCAAGAGTGCAACTCACAAAGTTGTGAGAACAAAAGAACGAAACAAGTACTCTTACGTGTTCTTTCATAACATAAGAGGAGACAAGTGGATCGAACCATTATCACAATTTACCAAAGACATTGGTCTGCCACCAAAGTATATAGGATTCCTATATAAAGAGTATCAGGATTTGAGAATGAGGAACAAGACTCATCCACCTTCTCGATCAGAGGATGTCATCCGCATTACTCACTATGAAATTTGATACCCAGAGTCTTGTATGAACTTAATGAGACCAAAATAATCATGCCATGTTCTAGTTTCATAGTACAAGTTGTTAGGACCTTTTCCTGGTTCATCATTGTTCCCATGTTGGCTCAAGAGTTCTTAGATCAAAGTTCTCTTGTAAGATATTTCACCTTGTCGTGATGTTCAATAAAAATTCCAAATTATGTTTGCATAAGTCATTTTGAGAGGATAATTCATTTTTCTAGAGAGTTTGAAATACTTTACCCAAAGACATGTTATTTGGATAAGATAACGGTTCCACGTAATGTCACAGACTTTACTTAAGGAACAAGGATTTGAGATAGTACTTGGTTTAAGGAAAAAATTATAATGTTGATAGTACATCTCAAATTTGTTAATGAACTATTGTAGCAGCTCCACCCGTTTGTGTAAAGCACTAAACATTTGAACTACTTAATATTTTAAGGTTTTGATTTTGATATTTTAATTTTAAATGAGGTTATTTATCGTTATTTATTTTATAGTATTCTTTATTTTTTCAATGTTTTGTATCCTCAAAAATAGGTCTAAGTATAAATTTAAGATGTAAGTTGAACGTAATTTAATCTCTGGAGTATTGAAATTTTTAGTTTGATTTCTATATGAAAAAAAAAACCATAGACATTATCGGACTTTGAAGGTTTTGTAAGTTATATCTTTATATTTTTATATAAGTTTTATAAGTTATAACTTTTATACTCTTAAAAATGTATATTACAAAAGTAAATTTATTAAACATAGGTTAAATTACTCTTTTGGTCCCTCTATTTGTCATGAAATTTCAGTTTGGTCCTCAAGTTTTTCGTTGTCTCAATTTGGTTCTCATATTCTTAAAAATGACTCAATTTGGTTCTCACCGTTAGTTTGACCAAACGATGTTAAAGTCACGCCACGTGTCAATTTCTGGTTATTTATTTATTTATTTATTTTATTTTTTTAATTTTGTACATGTGTCACTTTATAGTTGTGCCACGTGTCAAAATTGTTAATTTTTGACACGTGGCACAATTGTGAAGTAACATGTGTAAGAAGTTTAAAAAATTAAAAAATTAAAAAAAATTATTTTTTTTTTCAAAAAATCAAAAATTGACACGTGGCGTTGACTTTAACACTGTTTGGTCAAAGTTAACGGTGATGACCAAATTGAGTCATTTTTAAGAAAATGAGGACCAAATTGAGACAACGAAAAACTTGAGGACCAAACTGAAATTTCATAACAAATAGAGGGACCAAAAGAGTAATTTAACCTTAAACATATGAGTCATCAATTCTTTTAGCAAATAATTCGGTTTTTGTACGACAGTGAAAATGTTTGCCTTTTCCACATAAGTTCTTATAACCCCATAAAGTTGAAAAATTTTCTACTTCCTTCTAAATTAAATGACAGTTGAAATTTGTTCAAGGCAAAGTTGTTTCAATATTTGTTGTATGTGGTTGATGCTTTTCATATGGAAGAGGTGTTGAGAGGTAGATTTTGGCACCCTATTTAACTGGTTGTTATAGTGTGAAGTATGGATTTAGGTAATTGAGTTTTTAGTTTTGGATATCTTGGACTTCTAACTTGAACTTCTGTTTGGAATGAGTAATTGAGAGACTTCTTGGATTATACACTTGAAGTTCTGTTTGGAATGAGTAATTGAGAGGCTTATGGGATTATACAATCCATAAGTACTCTAAATTGTGTAATATGTAAGAAAAAAGTTATTTGTTTCATGTAAAATCTAAAACTTTAAAATGGTATTATGGATTATACCATTTAGAGCAATAACATGACCTTCAAAATTATATTTTCAATTGTATAATTCAAAATATATTTTTGGACTTTGGGTTTTCTTTTAGAAATTAGTTATGTTCTATGTTTTTGGGCTTTGGGCTTTCTTTTATAAATTAGTTTATGTTTTGGTTTGGGCATTCTTGTAGGGTTCTTAGGTTTTCTTAAACTCATGTGCCTATATATAGAGGTACCAAAAACTATTGTAGACACTTTTAGTCATATATTGAATTTGATTTAATTAAAGAGAGAATTCTCTTTGTTCATGGCTTAGGCCTCCGGTTCTTATCAAATATTAACATCTTTGTGGAGAATCTTCACTTGACTTATCAATCTGCTAGATTGTGGCATCCTCCATCTCTGTCTTATTTCGTGTTCTTCTCTAATATATTCGTGTCATGCCTCTTGAGGATTTAAATTCAGAAACAATCATACTCTTTCCTGGATAGGATCGTATCATCTAGTATCTAGAGCAAGGTTCTGGTTTGAATTTCCTCTTCTATGTTATTTTTTTGTCATATGAAAAAAAAAGTACAATGTTCAATGTCTGTTTGTTCTGTGTTTTGTTTTAAATTTTGCTTGTTTCATTTGTAAGGAGTAAAACCCCTAAGATTGTTTCCAATTTAGTTGAATTTTTTTTATTTGGCGTTTTTTTTTGTTCTTTTATGTTCTCTGTTTAAATTGTGTATTTGTACATTTGATTCATGGAAATTATTTGTGCATTAACGTTTCGAATTCTTGCATTTGATAAAAAATTTACACTTGTGTATATCAGTTACTTTTTTTATGGACTCTTGCATTAACGTTTCAAATTCTTATATGACTGAAAAATACAAGTATTATGTATTTTTTACAGTGCTAAAATTTAAAGAATAGACCGTCTATGTCATAGTACGAACATGATAAAAATGTTAAATTATCAATTTATCATCAAAATCTCCCAAAGTCTTTGCTTAATTTTGTAAACTTCTTAAAGTTTCCCAATTTTTTGAACATTGAAAGTTTTGCCATAAGAATTTTTTTTAAAAAAAGAAAAGTGGGATGGCCCGTGGGCCCGCAATTATGCAGGGCAAGCCAAACATTTTAGACCATATTTAAAATGTGGGGTGGGGCGGGCCAGCCCGCATTGTGCTGGCCAAATATGGGCTGGCCCGCATTGCCACCCCTACTCATGATGATGTATACAATAAGAATATGGAGTAACCTTCCTCCTTTTATAGCTTTACAAAGATGTACAATAAGAACTAAAGATAACTATGGAGTTTCTCTCTCTAAAATTATATACAAAAATTAGCATGAAAATAACATAGACATGTCCTGTATTTATAGAATTTCTAGTGCTATTCTAGCTTTCATCCTTGAAGATCAGCCATGGAGGTTTCCTTCATGAGTGAGTTTGCTCTCAAGCTTGGGCAGTCACCTTGGTAATCAACAATGTAGTTTTCCCTCCCTTAGAGGTTTTCTTTCAATGCTCAATTTTCATGTTGGAGTTTTTGTGTTTCCTTGTAGTGAAGGTTTCCAAAAATGTGGCTCAATGCTAATATTGCTTCTCAACTGTAAGCTTATAATTTGAATTTTCATAATTTATCTTTCTAACAAAGCTGCAACTTTAAGGCTTAGCACCAACTTCTCAATTTCCTTCATCTTTTCCTGCAAAAACAGCACAAATACGTTAAATTCCACTTATTATGATTTAAACTCTCCTCATTCTGTAATTATATGCAAAAGGAATTATTTTAATGATTTTAATATTCAATAAATGCAAGATAAGTGTGTAAATGATATACAATTTAACTAATACTAGACACTTATCAATGGGTCAAACATAAAAATCAAAATTTACGTCTCATGAGAAAGGGTCAGACGTAAATGGCTTAAAAAAAACCCTAGTGCCTCTTCGATTTTCACTCTCTCTTTCACAGAAAACACAACGTGAACATGCCTCTCGATGCCAACCTCATTTCCTACCACCATAGGGCCTCCATTGGTGCTTCAAACTTTCATTTTCATCCTTTGTGGTGTACAGTTTAGTGAGAAACGTCATTCTCCCCGATTATTTTCGACATTAAGGTTAGTTCTCCTCATGTTCTCCAATTATCTCTACATGTGCGTGATGGAGCATGAACATGATTTTGTTTCTTTGATTTTCTCCTTTGCATTGTTGGTTTGTGCGCAGTGAAGCATTAACACTCATTTTTCTGATTTTTTTTTTCCTTTGCATGAGTGATGAAGCATGATTTTGACTTGCTGGCCTATTAGATGAAGATGAGGGACGAGAAGGAGAAAAAGAAAGAGAATGACAAGGACAAGAAGAAGAAAAAGGATAAATTTTTATTCAGATATGAGAAAAAAAAACATAAAAGATTTACAATCTGTTGTTGCTATGACATACGTAAATTTACGTTTGTTATAAATGCAATAAATGTAAATTTATGTCTCCCGAATTACGTCTGACCTACAACAGACATAAAAACCTTAAAATAACATACATAAAAAACTTTTGTGTCAGTACTTCCACTTTTTTCTTTTTTTAAAAAAAAATGTTTCCTCTTAAGATCAGGAGATATCATGTTCTCATCACATTTTTCTATTACAATTGTTAATTACTTTCCGTTTTTTGTCACATTTTTATGCCATACTTCATTCTTAAAATTCTCAACAAATGCACGCCATTTCACTCACATCTCATGCACTCTCCAAAATTTGATCCAATTGATAATGTTAAATTTTACCATTGTCTTAGTCATATTTTATTAACAAAATCAATTTTTCTTTATCTTTTAACCTTCTTATTGCTAGAGTTTATCTTGCTTTTGTAAATAATTAATTTTGGGTTACACTAATATAATTTTCCCACTAATCCCCATTATTTTGTGTAAATTTTGAGTCAAGAAGCTTTTGTCTCAAACTGCAATAATGAGAAACAATCAAGAACCTGGATTAAAAGAAGCCCAAGAGGCCAACGCGGGCCCCCAATGTACAAGGTCAGGCACCAGAGAGTTCAAGAAGCCAAGGGCGGACGCAAAGAGTCCAAGAAGCCAAGGTCGGGGGCCAGTTTATAGCGCTGGGTGCTAGAAAGCCCAGACCATTCCAGGGGGTCAGTGCTGGACGCCAGTTACATGAGGTCGAGCGCCACTTATGCTGACATGGCAAATTTGCCCTATTTCTACTTGGTTGCTCGAAGTAAACACATCTTTGGCAGTTTAGGACGTGATTTCTTAGTCTTGGAGAGCTTGGAGGTGTGTCAGGGCTTGTGACAACTATCGCTTCTTCCTCCTTGTATCTTCATCTTCTTCCATCTTCCATTTTGTAAGATTCATGGAGAGATAAACCCATTTTGTTAGGGGTAGATGTAACCATTAAACTCTCTTGTATTTTGCAAATGCTTTGAATATATATATATATATATATATACATATATATATATATATATATATATATATATATATATATACACCTCTTCCATTGAATGTTAGTATTCTTGTTTCCTTGCTTAATGCTTGTTTGGTTTGATCACCCATTGCGTGATACTTGGTTCATTGGGTATTGGAAAATATCTTTTAAAACCTAGAAATTGAACAAGATACGTAATGGAGCTTGCATCTAGGAATGGAGCTTGACCCATTGGTTGTCTTAAACCCTAGTTCATAAAGCAAGTTTGTTTGTTAAGGGTTCAAGGGATCAACCCTTAATAAGGAAACCTAGACTCATTCTACTAAGAGATTATAGTTTGAGTAGACTTGTGGGTTGACATTAGTATATTAATGGAGAGGGTGTGATTTCTTTTATATGCTAGAGAGTGAGGTCGGTGAAATCAAACCCCAACAATACCATTCCATATTGTTTCTTGTCTTTTTCACCGTCTAAGCGTTTTAACCACCAAAGTTCACCTTTTACTTGTTTATGCACAAATTTACTTTCTTGCACAAAACTCACATTATGGGTTTATTCTTTAGTTTAAATTAGTTATTAATTGCATGATTAATTAGTATTACACAAGTCTATTGGAAAACGATATCGTAGTCTTATCAGTTACTACTTGCGCGACCTAGTATGCTTGTTAGAGTCTTAACACCAATCACATGTTGATAAGTAGCAGTCACATTTCTCATACCGTTAGTGCATCAACTTTCCTTTTAAAATTTCGTTAAAGTGAAACACCAAGAGCGAGATGTTTTTAATATTATATAAGCCTGTTACATCATTTGGTTCTAGAGTTTTGAAAAATCGGGGAAGGAAACCGAGAGAGAGAGAGAGAGAGAGAGAGAGAGAGAGAGAGAGAAAGAGAGGCGCAAGTGAATAGGAGAAGCAATCAAGTGAAGAAGTATCACGCATTGGACATAATTTCTATTCTTGATTAGATTGATTATCGATTGAATTGTTAAAGTCTATCATTTGTTTTCATGATATGTTATGTGAATTGCATCAAGAATTACATTATAGGATCCATGATGGTCTTGGTGTAGTTGTGAAGAGTGACTCCATGTATTTTGCCTTCGCACAAAGCACTGACCTAACCCTAACTTTGGGGTTTCTAACAATGATAAATCTTGACCAAAAGTTTTGGAGGGCCCAAAGTAATATAATTCTTTCATCATTATATTGGATCATTAGTACAATGTTTCAAAAAAAGGCTCCTTTAGCTAACCATTGGATCATTAGATTTGATCATTACTACAATACTTCAAAATATATGAAGAAGTAGAATCTATCTTGTTTTCATCTACACAAATAGTTTCTCTTTTATCACTTCTAAACAATGAATCTATTATTTTATTTTTCATCAATATACCTATTTTTAAAAATATTATTAAAAAATAATTTATCATAATATAATAAAAAATTTAGAGACGTAATTATTAAAAGAACAATATATTATAATCAAGTTACAACCTATGAAGCCCAGACACGGACACGGACACGGACACAAACACGGGGAAGCGTCTAAATCAAAAAAATGTAAGACACGGACACGGATATATATATATATATATATATATATATATA
>Ga0214543_1003067_pt1 | contig 32632 bp, 24 predicted proteins | sample CNSS2metaG_FD_160094 | JGI IMG/M metagenome (GOLD analysis project Ga0214543, IMG submission 160094) | Root nodule microbial communities from cowpea collected in UCLA plant growth center, Los Angeles, California, USA - CNSS2 | ecosystem: Host-associated > Plants > Roots > Nodule | place: USA... | reverse complement strand
ATATATATATATATATATATATATATATATATATATATATATATATATATATATATATATATAATAGTTTTTAATTTATTTCTATGATTTACTTTTAACTTATAAACTATCAATTATTTTATTAATTTATTTCAAGTTGTATCTTACCTCAATGTGTTATTTTATATCGGTTGATATTGAGTAAATTGCCATAATTAAGTAAAGTTCAAATCATAATAAAAAAGAGTAAAATAGTAAATGTTTTTCTTAAAAATAAGTTACAAAATACAATAGAAAAAGTTAATATAAAATTTTAAATTTTTTTAATAACTTAAAACGAATGCTAGGGCGATAGATGAAAAAAAAAATGACCATTTACATTTCGATATCCAATTCAAAAAATTCAATATTACCCATATCTTATCAATGAAAAGATTTCCATTAAAATTGGAATAGATTCAAAAATTACTCACCGAAAAACATGTACATCCCTACGAGTGAGGGTTATAACATGTACATCTTGAATAGGTGGAAATATCAATAATATTTAAACCTTAATTTTATTTAGAAATATTGAATTTATTTCTTTTAAATTAATTAATTTATTAACAAAATAGATTTCTATAACGTGATTCAGTTGTAAACAGTTTTTTTTTGAAAGATAAATTATAAGGATCATAATATATAAAAATTTTATTGACTTTGTATAAAGAATAATTAAATATTTCATTTAAAATATTATAATTAGTTAACAATGTAAGAACGTTTACTATTTGAAAATTAAAATCTTTATCATATTCTTACAAATAAAATTACTAATAAATTAGCAAAATTGTAGCAACGGCTTATTTAATTTAAATTATATCATAGTTATATAAATTAAAATAAAAACATATTGTATTTATACTCCTTTATTGCAATATAAATAGGTTTTTGGTGAACTTTTTGCGTCGATTTCAATAGTTTTTATAGGGTACTAACAACAATTGTAGTTTTCAAATAGCTGCTGGTAATTCTTTTGCTTCTAAATTTTTATTATATTATAAATAAAAAAAGATGTCTATCTGGAAAAGAAAAAAATTGTGGATTAACTAAAAAAATGTTTATTTATATAAACAGGAATTTTTTTTGAAAAACTATTAAAATGAAAATAAGGTTAATTTTTTTTTCCTAATTCATTAGGATTATTTGAAAAAAAATGTAGAGATTCAAATTGTAATATATAAAACAAAATTTTACTTTACTGGTTATTCATTTTCAAATCTTATTGTCTCTCTAACTTATTGCTCGTATTATTGACTTTGTCTTTTTTCAGTTTTTAATTTTGACTTTTCGTTTCTTGGAAAAGCTTTTTATAGTTAGGAGATGGATTTTATTGAGAATCAGCGCATCAGAACTACCTCACAAAACAATTGATGATGCAAATTTTAAAATGAGATTATTGAAATATTTTTGTGTGATATAAATATTAAATTAGAAAAGTTTTAAGTTCTAATGATAAAGAGTATTATTTGTTCATAACAATTAGGTGTGTTTGAATTGAGGAGACATTTGAAGAAATAGTAGAGAAAGAATTATAGTATTGTTTGGATTAAGGAAAAAAATAGTATGACTTAAATAAATTTGAGATAAAAAATTGTGTATGATGTGATAGATATGATATATTAAAAAAATATTTTAATAAATAAAATTAGATAATTATTATTTTATTCATGATATAAATTTAAAAGAAATTAATATATATAGAAGGGGCAAGGATTTAAAACCACAAAAGTTGGGAAATCAATATCGCTAAAATGATATTTATACCATAGTGTAAAAATGATATTTCTAGAATTAACTAGTTAACTCAGCTTTTAGTTTTTATTTGGAATAAATAATTTATTAGGATGTGTTTTAATACGACAACGAATGACTGTTTGAGTTTTAAAACCAAAAAAGTCTATTAATTGTTGTAAACGCTTGTTTTTTCTTATGTTCTTTTACTTTGGATTATATATCATAAATATATATATTTTTGTGTGTTTTAATAGAATTAAAACTAGAGAATTGAGATGTTATAAAGGGTTCTCCCTGCTAAAGAACAGAAAAGTTTAGTTTTACATAAATATTCTTTTATCAGTACACTTAAAAAAAAACTCTTAAACAATAAATAATTTTAAAGATCAATTTAAAAATCAATTTTCTTGGTAACAAAATTTTTAATAATTTAATTATAATTTTCTAAAATTCTTTTAGTTACGAATAATTTTTATTTATAAATTAATCATTATAATAACTTATTATTCAATATTTTTTTTATATCTTTATAACATGTATTTCTGTTTCTTAAATAATGCTTAAAGATACTCGTGAGCAATATTAAATATGCATATGCGTGGGGAAAAAATGATTTGGGTAAATTGATAAAGTAGGACCCCTGATGAGAAATCAGATTAAAATTGAGATGTAATACCTTCCTCGATTATAACCGGTGAATTGAAGGAGGGATTATGTGGTGAAGGGTACAATAGTTTTAGGTTTAATATAGTGTGATCATTATATTCTACCATCAGACTTAGTAGAATTTTGGCATTTTAATTTTATTTATGCTTGCGTCAACATTTACGTTTTTGTGTATTTGGTGTTGTCTCCGCTCTCTTTCTTTAATCATGATTTGTGGAGATTAGAGGATACGTGCTGATATCTAATTTGAATGGAGAACATATTAAAAGGGGCAATGTATTGGTGTCATAAACTTAGTAGCTGTTCACTTTATGGAATTAAATACACTGTATAAACAGTGGTTTTTTTTTTTTTTTTTAATTTTTGTTGAATGTGGAAGGAGATTTTGACAAAGAGAAAGACATAACATGTTATATGAAATTGTCTTGCTTAAACGGTTTGAGACCATTATATTGATGAAGTCTTCAATAGTTGTATAAAACAAGACCACTCAAATGACACTTAAGTTATGTTGATGATTCATATGTTCTCGATTATCACCAATATAATCATAATTAATATTAAAAATATTATAATAATTCCACGTCATTTTAATTATTCAGTAGATAGTGTAAAAAAAATGAATAATTTTAAAATTTATTCTGTTGTGCATCAATATACACGTAAAGTTAATTGACAATCGTACCATTGACCAACATGATGAAATGACATGTTTGACTCTCTCAACTTACACTTTTAATGTTTTTGTTTGGCAAGTGGCAACATTAGAATAAAGCGAAACCTATGATAGCTCAATTGAATCAAAATGGAGTTTGACAATCTTTTCTTGCATCTTAATTTCAAACTTCGAGTTTCTGGAATCAACTTGGAAGATCACCAAATATTTATGGATTTTTTTATTTATTTTCTTCTTCCACTCTTTCTCCATCGCATGCAAATAATCACAGGTTTGGTGATAAAATAATAGAATCCAATATAATTTCTATTTTTCAGAAATCCGTTGTAAATTTGTCGCACTTTAGATTTCTATATATATCACACCTTAAATAACTATAAAGTGTTTCGTAGGTGACAATATGTGGTGTGTGGTTTATTATGGGCGAATATGAGCACACAGAAAACAGCTACTTGCTTCATCAAGTTTCCAACTGCAACCCTACAAATTTAACTATGTTCGCTTAATGATTTATCTGGCTTTCCTTTGCAATGAAAACTTCTTTAACCCACACCACCTTTCTTTGCTGGAATAGTGAAAGTCCAACCATAGGTGTTGCCTTCAACTTTCCCTCGTTGACTCAAACCTAAAGCCTAAATAAACAACTAATAAAGGTTTAAACATCAAAAATGGTTGTTAGCATATCGAATGTTTCCAGAAAGATGATTTTTAGATCAGTCGTCTCTTTATCTTTGTTTTTCTTCACTTTCTTTGAATTCCTCTTCTTTCCTTTATTTTTTTTTTAACATCTTATTTAAAGATCTATTATTTGCTACAACAATGATGTCATCACTCCCATTTTTTGACTTTCATCATTTACTTTCTAACGTAACTTAGTGTGAGTTATTGATTAATGTATTATTATCTTCTCCTTTAAAATAATAAATGATACATAATAAGTCACTTCAGAAAATAAATAATGAGATCAAAAAATGAGAATAGTAATATTATTGTCCTATTTACTATTCAACCCCTTATATATCTTGTATAACCTTCCATAAATGTCTACCAAGTCTGCCTTTTATTGATTTGAGCCTCGATAAAATTGGACTCAACACCACACTATCTTTACTAGAAAGTGTTATCTTTCTACTGAAAATTACACATGTTTCAAATTTCATATTATTCGGATATTACTAGAGAACTAAAGTCCAGTCATGCTTTAGAGTTAACTTAAACACAAAAAGTCTTGCAATTATTTGAGGTTGATTACGGTACAAATTAAAATAAAGATGGAACCCACCCAAGCATATGTGAGTCAGTATTCACATTATTGAAAGAAAAAGAGAGTATTGAAGCTACAATTTATTAATTTGAAGGAGAACAAATTCAAACATTCTACCTACATATAACATCCATTGCCAAATATAATTAAACTTCGCAAAAGGTCACACCGTCATTGATTTTGCAAACACAGTTGTCTTGTCATTATAGCAGCTGCCTCCACACTTGATTAATCCAAAAGAGTTAAAAACTTTGCTGACCCACAATTCCCACAAGAAACTTTGATAAAAATTCACTTTTAGAAAATCTCATAATAACGAGAGAATAAAAGTTCCTTTCTTCTCTTTAACCTTGTCTCGAGAATTGAATCAATAAACAGGTAGACATTTTGGACATTAATTAATATAAATAATTACTTCATCTTACCTGTTCTACTGAACTTTACAGCCAATGCATCCAATATATAATAATAATCAGAAATAGCAAACATTTACTCTATATATCACTTTTCTCGTATACTTTCCTCTACTAGGTGAAATTTAATTAGATTTCACTGAGCATGTGAGTCCCGTTTCCTATTTGGTTGTCGTTATCATCTGTGCAATAATATAAAAGCTAGAGACCCACAACAATGGTGTGTGGTGCACCACCATCTAAGACGTAACCTTAAATCAAACGTGTGTTCTATTTTACCTTGTTATTATGTTACGTAGATCGCATTCCACTTTTCGCTCAATGCTGTCTCAATTTTTAAAAAATATACCACACCGACACACGCGTTGGGCGTGTGAGACATTTATCACCCTATTGACGTTTATCTATTTTTCTTTATTAGGTAATCACATTTATAAATCCTTTGAATTAGTGTATAAGCTTTATTTTGCAGGTATAAAAGAGGACTGCATCGTGTTACCGGACAATTTTTAAAATGATTTAACTGATTAATTATTTTTTCATAAAGAGAGGAGATGTATGTTATTTAAAAATTTGAATCCTTAATTTAATTTAAATTTAAATACTAATTGAGTTTATATTTTTATTGAGTTTGTTAAATTTAGTCTTAATTTTTTTAAATCAAGTCTTTTGTACTTTTAATTATTTTTTTATATAATCATTTAAATAGTTAACAACATAGTAAATAGATGACCAATTCATCTGATGTGGCTTGATTTATCTTACCTGTCTTAAGAAATCAAAATTCATCTTCCTTAAAAAAATTAAAATGCTAGAATTTCTTTCATCATCTTCAACATCCATAACATAGTCCATTCCCAATCCTATCAGAGTCGATGCTAACAATGTCGTCTAATGATATTGTTGATGTCACCACCGTCTCCCACCAAGCTCTTCCTCTTCCATGATGATGAATTTTGTTTTTCAAAGACACATAAGATAAAATAGGCCACCTCAAACGAAATGAGTTACTATGTGTACTATGTTGTTATTTAAACGGTCTCACCTAAAAAGATTAAATTAAATTGATAAAAATGAACGAAAATTAAGATTTGAACGAAAAAATAAAAATTAAATTAAATTGAATAAACTAAAAAATAGGAAGTAAAATAGTATTTAATTAAGCCTTTAATATAAAAGTAGAATATGATATTATTTTGTGGTGTTGAAAATATTTATGGTATGCGGACATATATTGTTGGAAATTAAATTTGATTTGGCGTTTGGGTAGGGTAGGGGAGTCATAAATCATGGGTGATGAGATGACAGTTGTAGAAGGGAGAGCATTGTCCATGCCCTAAACTTGTGAAATTAATTAGAGACAACCTAATATGTAATTAATTTTTGAGCCAAACTTTGGAACGAGGTCCACACAGAGATAACCAAAATAGAACAAGTATGGAATGGGCGAAAACCAAATAGCATGGTCCAAAGTTCAAACCAACCATATTCAGGTTGGGCGAGTGTAGTAGTAGCAGCAGTACGAGTCACATTTCCCATTCTCGCCATGCTACCATTTATTCCCACGATCCCTCCACCTTCTTTCGGAACTGCACATTTCTACACACTGCACATTTCTACACAACCCATGCACAAAACAATCTACGCATAACATTATGAAACGTCTATTCTTGAAATTGATTTCGATTGAGTCACCGTTGCCTTAGGCTAGACTGGTTTCAGGACCCATTCGTACACTGCACACATTCATATGCCATCACTCATGAGTGATGATGATGATGAGTCGAAGCCAAATCGATACGATTTTTTGGTGTTATTGTTACCGTACGACCAGGCTTGTTACAGCTGTAAACAATTCCACAACCCAACAAACAAAAACAGTACTCACCTAAGCCCCCCAACCTGCTCACTCTGACTCCTTTTGTTGGGTCCAGCATGCATTTCCTTACGTGCTTCTCCACCACTATTCACTTTTACAACCACATTTTCTTCTTCAATTCACCCATTTCGTTTCTGTTCATTGTGTATAGCAGTATCAAAGATACGAATTGGATCCATACGAAAACTCCAAAACCAGGAAACACCACATTACACGCAAAATTATATTTCTTTGTCTCATCTCTTTGGATTTTAACCTTTAACAAATGCCCCAGGATTGGATAAGGATAAGGTTACGTTCGTCAACCCATTCAATCATAACCACCTTCGCTTATTTATTCCGTCGTTTCTCACATTTCACCATCCTTCTCGCAATCTCACCCCATTCCTTTTCTTTCTGTTTCTTATGCTGTCCACTACCATACCACCTTCTACTTTTGTCGCAACACATCCAATTTTTATCGTAATTGCATAATCTTACCCCTCTCAACTTCTATTTAATGTATAACCAGAGGGCTTACTTTCATTAAATCAAAACAAATTAATTAACAATAATTCCATTCTTAACCAACAACTTATTGGTTTAAGTAAAAAATACGAATTTCTGAAATAAAAAAAAAAAAAAGACTTGGAAAAAAAAGTATGACTGAAACTAATTAGTCAAATTTTCCTGTAGAGCTTAATCGTTGACCGTGTGAATAGATAAATATTTTCTGTAACCAAAATAATTTGATGTCGTATGAATGAAAAGGCCTATAAATACGTATTTTCATGCTGCAATATACTATTTTGCGGTCAAAACCTAAAATGGAACTCGTGTTAATAATATAAGGAGGCAGAATAGAAGGGTATATCAATGAATATCCATCATGACTTGGTCCAACTCTCCCAGAATCTATTCCTTTCCATTGTTCCTAAAACAACCCTACAATGTCCAAAATTTTATATTATTTTTTTTTTCTTTTAATAAAGCTTTTTATGTACAAAAGAACAAAATCACCCGCGCATATATTCTCTTCCGAAACTACCCCTACTCCGGAATGGAACTCAACAACGCCGCAAACCTCCCCTTCCCGGCGGGTGCGGCGGCCCTTCCTCTTCTATGTACAGTTCCGGCCCCGGCAGCGAGTGCGGGAGAGACGCGCTTAGGGTTAGAGTCATATTCGTTAGAGAACAAAATCTGTTTGCGGCGAGAGCCGCATTTATCGGCGGTTTTCATGAGCGCTGAGCTGGCCTTGACGGCCAATGCGGCCATCTCTTGAGGCTGCAAGCGGTGATTCAGGCGACTGAGGGGAAGCGCGAAATAGAGCTGACCGGGTTGCAGGACCTGGTCCTCGTCGATGGCCGAAACGACATCGTCGAAGTCCATTTCGTCGGAGTTACATATGAAGCAGGCTGGGTACTTCTGCAACAAGAACGATACCTTCACCGGATAGGAGAACTCCTGCAACTTTCCGTCTTGCAGAATAAGCTTGGCCGTGGCAACCTGGGTTGAATCGGAGGAGTTGCAGTTTCCCATGAGTGAGTGAGCCCGGTGGGTGCGACTCGGTGAGGGCGGAGAATCAGGAATCAGGAATCGTGGTAATTGTTTGTTTGGAGAAAGGGGAAAAAGAAGGGAGAATATATATAGGGAGTGAAATGGAGTACTTTGCCACGTGGGATTTAGAATTAATTTAATTATGCAATTTTGGAACAGTGCAAATGGCTTTCCAGGCTGTAAGTTGGTGTTGACAGGTTGTAGTACTTGCTCGCATTAGTGTGCCAAACTGACCCTATTCTCCAGATCCTCTACGTATTTACCACTCATGCCACTCCCTTCTTTGTTTTGGCTCAGTTTGAATCAAGTGTGAGGACCAAGCACATCACGTGAAATCTCGTGGGGGCGGTGTTTTTTTTCACCTCCTGTTAACTTAAAATCACACCAAACCTTCAATAATCAATAAATCTTCCTCCACACAGAAACAGTATCTAGTGCTTTTTCTTTAGTAAAGAATCCCATCATTACTTAATCTTAACCTCATAGAAGGGAACTCAACTCGGATATGCATGATGCGTAGCACGTCATTGCATTCCACAGAAGCATAACACGAAATAAACTATGCCTCGTGTTTCTTTCTTTTCTTTCTTTTGTCGTTTGCTATTGTTCCAACACGTGAAAATAAATCTCTGGCTCTCTCGCTAGTCGCTATGTGCATTATGAGCACTTTTTTTCATAATGACGATGTTGAGAGATTCGGCAGACCGACTTTAGTGTTCTGTTTTTCTTCCTTGTTAAAAAATAAAAAAAAAAAAACATAAAACAAACAGTTGGTGGTAAAAGGAAGGAATAGATCCCCGCTTTTCGCGATTTCACGCTGAAAACATTAGACAACAGTTTGGTGAATATTAATGCTCCCATATGAAACAGTTTACCAGGTAGCACAGCACTATACTTGTTGTGATGTTAATGTTGTTGATTTGACGAATAAGGTTATATAATTTGATGGTGGATGATGAAGATGTTGCAGAGTATGAAATGTTTACGTGTGTAACATTATGCAGGTTGAAATATAATTGGAGTGGCAAAGTGTGTGGAGATTGGCGTTAGAAGAAGACGTGGCAGGTGGAGAAGTGTATGGTGCCTCGCTGCAAGGCAGCTAGGAAGCCACGTGGAGAAAAAGACAGAGGGAATCGTAAACCAGACAAATAAAACAATAATAACAATAATTGATAAAGTGTAACATAAAAAAATAGAATTGATAAATAATAAAGTGAGATTGCAGAAGCAGAAACACTCCGACAGAATCTGGCGTAAGGTGATCTGGGTTGAACCCCCTGCAGCCTCACCAGGCACCATAACCCATTCCTGATACAATTTTGCTCCTTTATGAGGACCCAATATTTTTTATATGTAGAAATAATAAAATGGGTTATTATTATTATCCTTTATTTTGAAACAGTGACACCAACATAGCAACATGGTACAGGAGTTAAGAATAAGACCTAACTTTATTCGTTTACTTCACTATTTGTTGAATGTTATGCTTAATCTAATCAAGAAATTCTTGTGAAGGAAGTAAAGGGAAAGTACAATAGTGCCTCCTCTTATGTTGTTGGTCTGGGTGGGGATCTGAAGTGAAGTGATTTTTTTTTTTTGGAGGTCCATGATGTTGTTCAAAAGGACTTGTCTTTCTCTTCCTTTATAATATTTGGTTGTTATGTTAATAATGATGGTCATTACGTGACCCAGCCTCAAACCATACCATGAAGCTTCTTCACTCATTCCCTTCCCCACTCAATCATGGTCTCTATCGTGAAACCTGGTCCACTTCGCAATACTTTCTATTTTCTTTTCCAAAATCATATTCCTTTTACACCTTTTTCAAAACTCTGACCCCATAACAAATTCATTGCTCTATTAGTTCTATCGATTTATTTTTAATATTTTAAGATGCATGTACATCATTAGATCGGTTTTTAAAAGTGATTTCAATGTTATTATTAAAAATTAAAATATGGGTTAAATAACTTTTTTCCAAATTGGAATTAGTCTTTCTTTGAAACTTTAACTCAATTTAGTCTTTTAATTTTAAAAATACGTGAATTTAGTTCTTTTAACTATATTTTACTAATTTTATTTGACATTTCAAATACATCTTAGCTAACATTTAAGCGAAAATATTTTTTTTAAATGTTGTAAACAACTCAAATGTTATATTTAAACATATTTGAAATGTCAAATAATCTTCATAAAAGTTTAGTTAAAAAGACTAAATCTATAATTTATAAAGTTGATGGACTAAATTGAGCCAGAGTTTCAAAGAAAAACTAATTCCAAATTTCATTGAAACTTAAGAGACAAAAAACATATTTAACCTTAAATATAGGTATAATTATTTATTTGGTACTCTAAGTTTAGTTCAATCTGGTTTCCATATTTCTTGTTGATTCAATTTAGTATTCCAATTATTTAAAAATGTTCAATTTGGTCATTTCCGTTAAGTTGGAGTTAATATTGTATCCGTACAGAACACTTATGAAAAATAAAATAATTTCGGCTTAATACGTATCCTTTGTACGAAAACAATATTAATTCCAACTCAACAAAAATGATAGAATTAAACCCTTTTAAATAATTGGAATACTAAATTGAATTAACAAAAATATGAAAACTAAATTAAAATAAATCAAAAAATTGGATAACCAAATCAGAAATTATACCTTAAATATATTATTCATTCTTTTACGAGAAGGTATTGGAATAACTAATCATTTGACTTTGTGAAAACAATCTAGCTGTTAAATCTAACGCGGGCGATTTTTTAAATTTACATTACATTTTTTAAAAAATATATATATATATATATATATATATATATATATATATATATATATATATTAAAGGCATTATATAAAATGATAATATGAATTAGTATATTTGTATTTAAGTTTTAATTCATAGTCACTTTTAATTTATTAAACCATCTTCATAATAAAGGTTATGTTATGATGAAGGTCTAATATATTTTTTTTATGTTTTATTCTAACGCATACTATTTAAGAGTTCATTGTAACTTCTACTCTCATACAAGAATCTCTGACAAGATTCTGATAAGATAACACTCTTTGAACTCTGAAAGAAAAGTTGCTTCCAAGACACTTTTTATTTTATTTTTATGACTTATTTTAAGTTTTATAAGTTAGACATTATCTTTACAGCAGAAATATTTCAAAGTTAATTTAACAAGTAGAAATAGATGGTACTAAATATTAGATTTCATGTTAATTTTGATAGTTGCACATTAAAAAATTGTACTTTCTTCATATGTTTAGACCTAGAATAATATTAATTTAGTTTCATGGGTTTATTTTTATGTCTTGGTTCAGTAATAATTCACTCCTTTTTCGTTCAAAATATAGTAAGTCATCTTCAATATCATTTTTTTATAAATAACCAATTATCTAACCTTACACAACCAGTCATACTATTATCATAATTAACTATAATTAAAGACTAAGTATTAAAAGTTAAATTATTTATGTAAAGTTTACCGTTAAGGTATGGTATAAATAATTTCCAGCGTTACTTTCACCATTCATATGGTTTGAAGGTTGAATTGGAAGTATTGTGGTACATTTCCGGCATGAATTAATAGTGGTGGGGTAGTGAGAGGAAGAATCAATAGCCACACAAAATTTATAAAGGACAAATGCTACCTACCTTAATTATTTAGCATTTAATTAAATTCTTGTATCTTTTTTTCTTTTTTCAATATTATGATACTTGTGGATGATTTTGAAATTGGATAAATATTTTTGAAAGAAAACAAGTTAAATTGGTGCAAGTGGATACATTCTAAAAATTGACATGTTTTGGTCCATTTTGATATCTCCTCATTAATTCCTTTTGAATGTAACTTAGTATTTTAAAACGAGGTTGGAGATATGCACATGATATGCTTTTTACATACTATTGATTTCAAAGACATCCTTAAATCTTGCCAGTGTAAAAGAAGAAAAAAGTTTTAAGAAAAGATTCCATTCATTGAATTTACAAGTAACTAAAGTCTTATATCATATTTTTTTTTTAAGTTTAATTAATACTTAATTTAACACATTTTCCATTAAGTGTTTACTCAATTATTTAAGGCGTTCATTTAATTAATACTGGTGGTTTGCCATACTTTAAGAAACGGGTTAAATATATATATATATATATATATATATATATATATATATATATATATAACTTTTATATTTATGTAAATTCAGCAACTAAGGAATTCATATATTTTCCAGTTACTTATAATTCACAAAAAAGAGACCCAATTTTGTAAAATTTTAAATTTTAAATGTGTGGCTTATAGAATTTTGTTTAAAGAATTAAAATATTAAACAAGAGTATTTTTTAAGAAACATAAAGTAGACTTGAATTTAATCTTTATATAGAAGCATTTATTCGAAAGATATCTATTTTGTCTAACAACAAAATACATTTTAACACATTTTAAACTTATTAAATATATTTTTAGTCTCTAAATTTTGACATAAAATTTAAATTTATCCATATATAAAATTTTGATGTAGTTTGGTCATAAATTTTAAAAAATGAACGGATATAAATTTTATAATCAATTACATTAAATATATCAAAGTTTGGAATATCAAACATATTTAATTCCATTTAAAATGTTTAGTAACATAACGAAATATTTTTTATTTCACCATTTAATAATTTGGTTGTGTGTTTTGCTTTGGTTTATTATGTGACGGTGTTCTTAGAAGGGGATAAATAGAAATGCTTATTTGTATGCGATTGGTGATGTGCGAAGGATGCATTGAATGCAGGAATATAATGCAGATTTCATATCAATGTGTTGGGCAGTTGTTTGTACTCATCTTGTACTCTCTCCAATTGACCATTCTAAAAAGTCTCCTATATTTTGAGAGGTCAAAATTTGGGCACGCCAACGATGCTCAATTTTATAATCATATATCAGATTCGATCAAAACATACGAAAAAGGCACATCAAAATTGTCATAATGCCATGGGACTTCAAAATCTAATACACTGACACAACAAAGATTAGCATTGTTGTTTATGCTATGCTTTTGAGTCTAAATACAAAACACTCCATATATTATAATGCTTAATTTGTCGCCGCCGACACTTCAAATTGATTATAAGCTTCGCCAACACTTGTTTGCTTCCAAATCCAATTAATTTGGTCATGCTGCATAAATATACTGCAATATTATATGCACTTATTATTGGACTGGAGGATCTTTTGTTGGGTTCTTTTTACTTTATCAGTATATGAATTTATCCAGATTCATTTCTCAACAGACTATAGCAAATCCCAATGGAAATACGCAGGTGAGTAAAAAAAAATCACAATATATTTTCTCTATTGACAATTATTCGAAGAATTAGACTTTGTGCAAAACACTAGTTACTATAGGCAATGCATTTAGGCTTTCGCTACCATGTGAATCAACATTTCTAAAATGTCGGACAAAGAATCTAAGCTCCTGCTTATGTTGAAGATGAAAAATCAAACATCACACTACTTTCCAATGGAAAACACGCATTCCATATAAATATTTAATTTAAGTTATTTAAGTACAGATTTATATTTTACAATTTAAAATTGATCTTACCAAATTTTAAAACCGAAAGATACTAAATTAACCATGATGGTTTATATATATATATATATATATATATATATATATATATATATATATATATATATATATATATATATTGTTTCTTTCAATAGAAGATGCCATTAGAGTTGGGAGGGAAAGATGATTTCATTTTAAGAAGTTACCATTCCATCCATCAAACTTGATGCTGAATTATTGAAGATTGCTAGAGTAGTATATATCCTCCACATCAAAAGATTTACAATGATGTACAGACTTTAGATGATCCATTAATTGATCCAGCGTGGAGTATATACTGGTTGAACTATCATGTCTTTTGTCATCCACCATGAATTGATGGCAACAGCCATCGATTTCAATGCAGCTAATCGCTTTACACTTTTGTATCCCAGCGTCATCCATTATTTTCCTGATTTTTCTCATGTCATCCCATCTTTGAGACTCCGAATACATGTTTGAGAGAAGCACATAAAGGCCAGAGTCATGTCGTCCCAACTCTAGCAACTGCTTCATGATTTGCTTTGCAATCTCCAGATTCCCATAGGTCCTGCAACCACTAAGCAATGCACCCCAAACGACGACGTCTGGTTTAACAGGCATGTTTTGTATCAGGGTCACTGCTTCTCCTATGAATCCCCCACGCCCTAAAAGATCAACCATGCATGCATAATGTGCAACATTTGGAGAAATCCCGAACGTAGAACTCATCATGTCAAAATAATATCGTCCCATGTCCACAAAACCACTGTGACTACAAGCAGAAAGTAACCCTGTGAAGGTAATCTCATCGGGACACAGCCCACTGGCTTGCATCCTCCTGAACATCTCAATTGCCTCTTCTCCAAAACCATGCAAAGCAAGTGCCCCAATAATGACGTTCCATGACACCACATTCTTCTCAGGCATCCCAAAGAATATGTCCATAGCAGTGTGAAGAGCGCCACATTTTGCATACATGTCTATTAGGGAGTTACAGAGCGTCACACTCACTGTGATATCATTACCACAAATGTAATCGTGGGCTTGTTTTCCCAATGCCAGATCGCCCATGTGACTGCAGCATGAAAGAATGTTAACAAGAGTACCATCGTCAGGAATCACACCTGAAATGCACATCCTGTAGAAAAGTTCCATAGCTTCCGTGTAAAGCCCTTCTTGAACATGGCACCAGATTATTGAATTCCAAGAAACCACGTTCTTCACTGGCATCTGATTAAAAATTTGCACAGCGTTATCAATAAGACCATGATTGGCATAAGCATTCACCATACATGTCCAAGAAACGACGTTTTTATCAAGCATTCGATCAAAAACACGTTTAGCACATTGCAAATGCCCGCACTTGGCATACATATCTATCAGGGCATTCGTCACAATCGAATCAATTTGAACTTCAGCAGTAACGATAAAAAGATGCACAAATCTTCCCAAGTCCAAATTACCATTCTTTGAGGAAACAGAAAGCAAGCTAACAAAGGTGAACACGTCAGGCTGTACCCCCTGATGTTGCATTTCTTCTAACAACATAACAGCACCACGACAGTGGCCAATTTTAGAATACCCAGCAATCATAGAATTCCAGGATACCAGAGTCCTGTCAGAAATATCATCAAACACTTGCCGTGCACTTCGTATTAGACGGCAAGCAACATAGACAGTCAAAATTGAATTTTGTACACAGGCATGACATCTCATTCCGAGTTTAATGGCCTGAGCATGAACAATAACAGCTTCCCAATAGAAGGGTTTGGAAGCACAAGCTTTGAAAACAAAGGGGAAGGTGAATTGGTTTGGCATAAGGCCCGCCCTCACCATTTGGCGGTAGAGCAACAAAGAATTTATTGGGTCATCGATATTCGAATAGCCCCTTATTAAATGATTGTACATGAATTTGTTGGGTTGGGGAATTTGATCGAACAGGAGGTGTGCATAACGGAGATCTCCCTCTTGAACACAAAGAGAGAGTAGCTTGCCTAGGGTGACAACTTGGTCCGCAAGTCCATGGAGAATGATCTGGGCATGTACAGGCTTGAGTTGTCTCAAGGAGGAACTCTGATCCAGGAGATGGTGAAGGGTTTGATGAGTGGGTGACTTCAACCTGTGCCATATGGTTGTGCTGATTTGTGTTCGTAGAGAGCCAACGCAGAAAAGGCGGGAACCAACGGTCGCGTGTTTCAGTTTCAGAGTGGAGAACATCAAATAGAAGTACCAAACCCAGTAATACTGCGGTATCCAAGGATCTTGTATATATCCTATCTATTCATTTTTCTGTCGTTAATTAAAAAAAGTATTACATAGTCGTATATGGGTTTAACACCACACAGTTTCCTTTCATGCTTAAGTATTGTTGTTTTCGAAACATAATACCGTTTAAAACTAAATAATAAAATGAAAATTAATGATTAATCAAACACATATATTTGAATAAATTGATTATTGCAATATTTGTTATACTTTTTTCAAATACATAAGTATGTGTGGACGAAGTGAATCCTAAAATTGATTATTAATGATATACAAGATAGGTTTTGCCATCGCTTCACTTAAAAATTGATTGTTAACTGTACTCGTATTTGTACATTATAAGAGAGTAATTAACTTACTCATCATGAATAATTCTCATGAGGATCAACCGAATCCTACTTATTTTACAGTTATATTTTACCAAATTTTAAAGTAAGAACTACGGAAAGATTTAATATGGGAATAAAACACTTGGTTTTAAATAAGTAATGTTAATTGATTAATCCATTAAATATTTTAGGTTTATATTTGTTTTAATTTCCACATCAAGTATTATCTTAACCAAATTCTGTCTTAATTTGTATAATTAATAATGTTGATCCTGTAAAAAAGATAGATTAAATTTGAACCCAAAAAAAATGTTAAAACTCAATAAAATCACATCCTTGGCTCTGTTCCTCTCTCTCTCTCTCTCTCCCATGAACTGATTCATGTTTATAAAACAACTTCAATTCCTTTATCGCCAAAATACTTACAAGATTAAATAGTTCAATCGTAGGTAATAATTACAGTTGAATAACACAGGATATTGTATATAATGTGCGTAAGGTTGAGACTAAGATCAAGTTTGAGCTTTTGTTTTCTCCATTCTTTTGTAACCAGATCAGAGGATGAAAGTATATTAGTTTTCTCGTGTTGAATCCACCAATCATCCCAAATAGTAAAGTAATAACACCATATTCAAATATCCAGGTTCAACAAACTGATCCAACCTCAGCTTTCATGACAAACTCTCCAACATGCCATTCCGTTTATGTTTAAGAAACAATCGCTTATTTTACGACAGCTTTGTAGAATACGCGATTGTTTCCTACAATCTAAGATAGGTTCCAACAACAAGCACTCATGGGCAATCAGAAACACTGGTTGGTTGCTATGAAACTTAGAAAGTGGATTTCCAACATCTAATTGCGACAAGTGAGTATGAATTCTCCAAAAGGCAAATAGAGAGAATTTAATTTTGGACATTATTATAATCGAAGTCGTTATAATATACTTACATGGTAACGCTCTGAGTGCTTCGCAACAAGTTACAAGAAAATAGAATTACAGCATAAAAAAACATGTCTATGACTCAAGCTGAGCATACCAGATACCTTGGATCTTGACATCCTTAGGAGCTTTAGCCCCCAAATCAGTATCAGAAGGCTGAACACTCTCGAACACCCCAATAACCTCTCCAGTCTCAGGCTTGGTCTTGGTCACACTCAAGGTGATTTTCCCTTTGGAAGATGAAGCACTTTTGTTGTTCTCCTTTGCAAGCTCTTCCTCATCTCCTCTGCCACCAGCAGGCAAAGCAACAGCATTGTCATAACCGGTTGAGGCACCCCTTCCCTTGGGGTCCAAAAAAGAGGAACCACGGTAAGAGGGAACAAGGAAGTCCCCGCTGAAGCTTTCTGGTTTCCCAGTGGCCACCAACTGTTTGATGGTGAAGAGGAACGGCACACGCTCTCCTCCGGGAAGCTGAACAGTCACAGCAGCGTAGTCAATCCCGTCTTTCTCCTCGAATTTCACCGTTCCGTCGGGTGAGACCTCGAAGGGACCCTCGATCTCGTCGAGGGTGTAGGTGAGACGGGTCATGAGCTTGGTGTTCTGGAACTCGAGAGGGGCGTTCTTGGCCACACCCTCTGCCTTCACCGTGAAGGAAGTGGGTTCCAGACACAGCTTCTTGGCGTTGTATTTGCCTGGCTTGAAGGCGAATGAGTCCACTCCACCATCGATGGTTGGGCACTGGTTAGCAGTTCCAGTCCCCTTCACTTCCAGATATGTCTTGCTCTGGATTTCGTCGAAGGTTAGCCTCTTCGGAACACCCTCTGCATTTGCTCCCTGAAATTTCACAATCACTTCTGTTATTAATTCATAACTACTTTATTACTTGAACAATCAATCCTACAAACTCCATTTCTCATACAAAACAATTCATAAAATTCTAACTTGGTATCCATGGTGTGAATGAGTGCAAAACATACAGAAATTGAAGATGATAAAGGGGAAGCAAGTAAAACATACAGAAACAAGGAGAGCTGAGGTGGCAAGGGCGAATCCTGCAAGCTTGGTGGCGTCGGCGCATTTTTGAGCCAAGTCTTTGAGATCGGATTGAAGAGAGCAGGTGAATTTAGGTCCAGCGGGTTCCAAGCCGAAAGCCTTAGAGATGCATTGAGAAGATTTGAGGTTGCGGGAGGTTAAGCCCACCTTGGTGGGTTGCATGAAGGTTGCTGCAGCTTGTAGTGAGGCTGCCATTGATGCTGGTGCAAGGTGTGGCCACCAAAGTGTTTGTGTTGAGATTCAAAGATTTGCAAGTGGTTATTGTGAGTGATGAATGGCAGAAAATGGAGTATTTGGTGGCTGTGGTGCGAGTAAGATTTCCGATAGGATAAGGCCAATTCTTATTGGATCACTCAAGCTAATGTCAATGTTTTCTTGTTGCCACGTTGGAAATTTCTCAATTAGGATCAAATATAGTTTCTGTCAAAGATCAACTCATTAACAACATCTCCAATTTTCACTTTCTTCTTTTTTTACAAATTTATATCTTCATTGAAATACTTATTTGTATTATTTAAATAGAAAAAATTTCTTTGCTAATTAATTTTTAGAAAAGTAGGTTATTTTACTTAACTGATAACTTACCTGATAATAAGATTGAAAAAAATATCTCGATTTTGAAGAAGACATTATTATTTTACAATTTTTTTATTCTTCATTAATTTTGTTCCGTTCCACAAATAATGTTAAGGACATGTCGATAAGTCGTAGAGCGAAACAAAGTACAATCCAATAAACTACTTCCGATAACCACGTGATACATACGGGTGTACTCAATCACCCTCAGACACAGGAGAAACTAGGCTTATATTTATGTGCGTGAATGATTTGTAAAATGCAAAACTTACAAAATATAGACGAAGGACAAACAGGAGTGATAAAAAATATAAAATAAAGTACTTTTTAAAGCGATTAAACTTAGGAAATAAATAAACTACTATTACATTAATATAAAAAAACAGAGAAAAAGAAAAATCTTCGTCATGATCAATTTTAGTATCTTTCGGGTGTTGGAATTTACTTCAAAGACATTGGAAAATAATTAGGTACATACAAAAGAGCATGCAAGGAGTAACAAGTTTGAAACACCATTTAACTAAAAGTACTTTTACATCACAAAAATCAGAATATAATACAACGTGTATTTCTTCCATTCATTCCTCAAAATTGTGCTTCAATAGAAAAATCCTTCCATATAAAGTTTAAAGGATCCCCACCACCACAAAAACTAGTCATGCCTCCATATCATCGTCCCGGAAAATAGTTCGTAGTCTTTGTCTCGTTTTGAAAGCTTTGATCTTCAATATCCATAACACATGCATCACCATCTTCTAAAACATTCTTTCTTCTGAAAAACTTTACCCTCCAAATTACGCTTTGATTCAACTTCTGGCCTTATGATTTAATTTATTAGTATAGAGGCAGTACCTTCACCATGGTAATCACAGATATGATTACAACAATAATGGATACAAAAAGCAAACCACCTGCTTAAATTAGTATCTTAGTCGGAGTAATGATTAATTGATCCTCATTACTCTGATTTCTACTTAGCACCCTTTATACATTCGAAGAACACTCCAAACATTAATTCGAATATTTTCTAAAGATAAAAGATCAAAATTCAACTTATGATAGGTGGTGCTAATTTCAAAATTCCATGAAATACAAAAATGCCATCCTACAGCTAATTTAACTATAACTCGGGCAATGTGTTAGTTTAAGTGTATATTTTGATCATCATTAATATATTATCTAACTTCCAAATCGCATAAAAATAAAAACGTTTATTTGACGTTTTGATTATAATCTAAATACATAGAATTTGAATTTAAACAAAAAAGGGAATCTAATTTATTGTAGTTTTAACATATGTTCAGGGGATAAAAATGTAACAGAGAAAGACAGTAGCTCAAAAGTGCTTGAAATGCAATCATAGATAAACTCAACAGAAACAAAATTTCGTTCTCATCATAGCCACTTGTTGGTCTTTCTCTATCTTCTCCGTGTAAAATTCAAGAGAAAAAAATTAAAAGAAAATACAATATGAACGAAAACATTATAGGCATTCAGAATGAGTAGGAGGATTGTATTCATCATATGAATTATCATATGAAAACATTCGTAAACATCATCACCATGCCATTATACAAAAAACCCCAATTTAATTTAAAAGTTAAAAAACAAAAGCATGCACAAAATTAAAAACCCCATGCCCCCAAAATGAAGGATGGAACGAACAGTGGAAACCTCTCAGACAAATGCCTCGATTGTCATCAGAATTTTAAAGAATGGAATATCGGACTCGTCATCATTTTCATCATCACAGAGAAAACCACAAATCGCATCCTGTTCCTCAACCCATATTTAACCCCCAAACGAGAATTTTAAAATCAAATACACTAAAAGAACACAAAAAGCAACACAAACATAAATATATCTCACGAATAGATGCACAAATGCAGAGGCCGGTCTTGGTAGAAAGAAACGGTAGTCACGGTTCCTTGAAGATGCAGAATATGCTTCGACTTTATAGGCCAGCAGGTTCCGTTTTGAGGTATTAGGGTTTTGCGTTTGCGTTAGAGTTTAATGGATCTTTAACTGGGTTTATTGGGCCTTCGGTAAGAATGGACCCTGGCCCTCTTCCTCCACCCCCAATTATCTCTTCGGCACCCCAATTTTTTCAAAAATTCCCAAAATAATCCTTTGACTTTTAACTCCTACTTTTAGAGATTAAATTAACTTTGGTAAAGGGCACAAAAGATAAACTCCCACTTTTCCTTTTCCTAAGACAATTGTTCCGAAATCAAAAGATAAACGTGTTCTTATCTCCTCTCCATCCCCTACATTTTGTGTAAGAAGTAAAAACATTTTTATTTACAGACAAGTCTGGTAGCATGGTAGCATTAGAGTCTATCACTCATTTATTCATACTGATCATCAAGTTTACTTGTAAAACAACCACAACTTCGATGTCCTCGGCTATATTTGTTTTTGGAGGATTGTCGTTTCTTATTCTACATCTGCATCATGATGGTCTAACTTCCCACATACGAATAAATTTCCTTTCTTTATAAGTGGGGTTAAATCTTTTGGGATGAAAATTTTAATTTTTTTTATTGGATCAGGTTTGTTCTCATACCTTTTTCGGAGTAGGATTATGTTCTACCACATTTGCTTTTGTAAACAAAGCTTTAGCCCTTGCAATAACACATTTCTTCTTGTTGGTAAGTTCTTTAAGCAACATCCTGTTCTTTGCTTTCATATCTTCCAACAACTTGTGATGCTTATTGATTTTGATCTTAATATCCTTATCTTGAATCATCTTTCAACGATAATAGTTTTCTATTACGAATTTTTGTCTAACGACATCTTTGACAATATATTTGAGATTCAATGGATCTCAAATATCTTTCGCTACTTTATAGTAAATGTAAAAATCAAACCAAATATTAGACAAAACACTTAATAAAGTGTGTCGGCATATCTTGTTCGTGTGAATCCAATCTTCAACTTGTTTTCAAGAATACTAGGGTCGGGTTTTGAAGATGTAAGAATAGTAACAACTTAAACATACATTCTTTCTAGTGTCAGATAAAACTTTAATTTTTGACACATCCGATATCAATTTTACAAATATCGTCTAAATTCTGAAAATAAAGTTTTGATTCTTCAGATTTGGGTTGTTGAGAGGTGTAGATTCAATATCTATCGAGATTTATGATTGTGTTGTTGCACAAGTCTCCCAAAATATAACATGAATTTCTCAAATTTTTTAAAAATTAAATAATCCAATCCAGGATTTTAGTAAAGGAAAAATTAGAGGACAAAAGAGAGAAGAAAATGAGAGAACGATAAGAAGAAAGATAGCTTCAAGTGTGTTTTTCTTGGAAGAATATAATACTCTACTTATAAAAGATTGGAGGCTTGCGGTTACAACCTTTGTAGCAACGTTCTCCACTTCTGGTGTCATCAAATCTGCAACTTCGCGGCTGAAGCTCAACAGGTAAAAGCACCGTAAAAAAACCAAAATGCTACAGAAAAAACAGCGACAGTGATGTGTGCAGGACGTGAAACTGAAAACTTTAGGTTTCCTTTTTATATCAGTAGTGAAGGGAGCAAAGATATCTTTTGCAATACTCTGATTTTCCAGAGATTGAGACAATGATTTTTTAAAAGCAAATACATTTGCTTCGCCTTTCATTCTTTGGACATGAAAATATTTCAGTAAAAGATTACGGTTCCTTAATTCCTTATCAAATATCACTGCATGCATTCCCATCACCTAAAAAGGCATTTACCCAGTCATCAAAATTATTTGCAGTGTGATTACTCATAATATTTTCTGCTAGATTTTATTTTACTCATAATCGAGAGTCAACAATCATATCATATCACCAATATGAACACAATGTGCAAACGGCATAGAACCATTCCCATTATCACGCATTCCAAAGTCCAATCATATTCTCACGTGTCATCCAGGAAGGTATTATACTAGGGTGCTACTCTACTTATTATTCACGATGAGGACGCCGGTGGGGCCTACCGTCGCGCTTGTCAACCACCGTTGTTGGCTCATGCGAATCACAAACCTGCGTTTTGAACTTGCAACCGAACTTCTTCCCCAAAGCGAGCCACACCCCGCCACCTTGTGGGCCATTCCTGTCCATCTTCTCAATCACCCGTTTCATCGAAGAACACTCTCGTTCTAGCTGATGCACCCGCGACCTCATGCTATCCATGTCCAAGCGAAGCACCTGATTCTCCCTCACCGTTACCTGCCACGTGTTAATATCGCCGCGATCGTGCGTGCATCCTTCCCCTGCTCCACCCCACTCTGCATCCGCCGACGCCACCGAAGGTCTTGCCGGCTCCTGCGCTGCCATCAGCGTTCCGGCGATGGTGTGCCGCAGTTGAAGTTGCTCGAAGAAGAGCACGCGAACCACCGCTCGCAGCGGGAGCCTTTCATTCTGCGCGGCGTGCGTGCACGCCTCCAGTGTAAGTTTCTGACAGTCCAACACTTCACAAATCTTCTCCCTATCCGATTTCGAAACCCATGGATGCGCCTGCAATTAGCGATCCGAAATTAGGATTTTCATTAACCAATTATGCTTTTTATAGAAGCACGTAATATCGGAATAGTTTTTAGGTACCTTGAGATAGACATCTACGGCACGATAGAGACCATCGTGGAACAGTCTCGCTTGATCAGGAACTGAGATAGCGAGATCGTAGAATTTCTTAGGCTTGAGATTCGCATCGGAAGCGATCTCTGAAAGATAACAGTCAATGAGTTTTCCAACAAGCATCAGCGCCGGCGACGTCGGTTCGCAGCCGTCGATTGCAGCCACGTTTCGTTCTTCTTCTAAAAAGTAACGTAAAATCCTCGCTACGCAATCGATATCGTACAAAGTTTCGTTTAGGTATGAATAGCTAGGTATGAGAAGGTCATCGAGAGTGACTTCATCGAGCTGCGATCCTATCTTCTTCTCCAACACGTCTCTGCATGCTTTGGAAGCGCTCAGCATGGTAGCGGCTCGCAACAGTCCGAAGAGAAACCTCACCTGCGTGGAGTGCTTGGATGAGAGGTTCGAGATCACAATCTCAAGTAACTCTTTCTGTTCTGCTTCTGAAGAAGATGATGTCAAGGCCTTCCGATTGGACCTCGACAAACCTGGAATGTGTTTCTTAGCGTAATGCATTAGGCAGATTTCGATTATCTCCGGCTTCAGCTCAGATTCTTTCATGGCGATAATTAATTGCTTGAACATAGGTAAACCTAGAAGCGTGAGCTCCTCAAACCAAGAGTCATCTTCACCATCGATCACGGCTTTTCTTCTTCCCCGCAGTGTGTAAGCGGAATCGCTCACTGGCCACCTAAAGCGTGCTTCGGAGATGATGGAATCGACGCACCTCCGCGGGATTCCTAAAGTCTCCGCTAGAGGCATTAAGCGCTGGCTGGATTTCAAAGCTATGATGGAGTCCTTGAGGCTGTTTAGCACGGACTGAGAGAGGAAGGTCTCCGTCTTGGCGATCAGGTTTTCTTCGGAGTGTTCTTCCGTCATCTCGAGAAACTCCCCAGCACAGCGGAGAGGAACCACATTGGAAGAAGACAAGTTAATTTTGGCGCCGAAACAGAATTTGGCGGCTAATTCAAAGGTCTCGGAGCCGCCGGGGAAATCTGCGAGCACCAAATGACAATGTTTCTCCCCCTCTTCTGCTGCTGGTGTGGTAGCAGAGGAATGATTTGCTTCTTCGTCGCTTATTAGCTGGTGAAGCTTTCGACTTTTTGACATCATAGGGGACTAAAATGAAACATGTCACGACACAGGACAAATTTTAGAGAAACCAAGTACAGAGTATTGTTGGGTGTGCATGCATAAGATAAGAATATTGGCTTTAGCGTGCTATAGGAAGCTCACCCTTTGAAGATGGAAGTTCATCTTCTCTACTTCAACCACAAGGTCACTTGGCAATTCCGTTGTGCAAACCCTGCAATAAGGAATTGTTGCAAATATGGTCACTTTTGGATCAAGAAAAGCGTGGTTCAAAGGTAGCTAGTAGTGAGAGAAGTTATTACTCTAACCATGCTTGCTCTCTAGAATTCAGTTGCTCCCCTGTTGCCATTTCCTCACAAAAATACTAGGATTCAAAATAATAGAAACAGATTGCAGTAAAGCTGAATTCTGAAGATGCTGAAAACTAAGCATATATCAGAGATTGGACATAAATAATGTGAGTAGGGGTTGTGGGTCAGGGATTTTATTATCACCCGGAATTATAGATGAATTGTAGAAAGTAAGTAGACTTGACTGGCACAGCCAATTGCGAAATATAGAAGATGAGAAGGAAGAAAAAGATTGTCTTTTTGTGCTTTCTTTTGGAGGTTTTATGTGGAAAATAACACATGAAAAAAGCTTAATATAAGGAAGAGAAAAGAAGAAGAAAGGACTGGGTGAAACAGTATGGAATCTACAAACTCAAAACGGACAAATAGACCTAGACCAAATTCCTAAAAAGGGGATCCATAGGATCCCTTTCCTTCCTTTATCAGAACTTCCTTTTCTTTCTTCTTCTCTGACTTTCAGCAGAACTTCACTATCACCTACTGTTTCTCTCACTCATGCATTAAGATGGCAAATAGACTCCACAAAAAGGAGGTGCCATTGATTAGTTTTCTTTTTGGAAAGCCAACATTCACTCATTACTCATATACCGTTGCTTGCCAACCAGGTTATTACTTTTTGCGCAAATGATGGAATAATTTAGTTTAGGAATGAGAATTCTGGTTTTCTCACATACAGTACAGAGTTGCTTTGCTTAGTTAATAGATCATCTTATCATTATTTTACACGGAACCTGTCAAATAACTCTCTAAAAGGCCTAGAGGGACCTCCAATTTTTTGCTCGCGTCTTACCAACCTTATATTTTATCATCTGCCATGGGCTATTAACGAACGCAATGTTAATTGCAAATTTCTTTAGTTGGTTTAGGCTTCAACATTCTTTAATGGTTCCTTTTTAGTCTTTATTATTACATATAATTAGTTAATGTTTAAAACAATAAAAACTATTTCAAATTAGGATAAGTAAAATACTCTTTATTACTAGATTATATTAATTAGTATTTATGTTAAATTAAATTTAATTGATGATCAACTAAAAATATCGGTTAAAGCATGACAAAATTCAAAACTAATAAATACTTCTACAAAGACTATAAAAACAGAAGCAATTACCATTAAAACCCTTTCTTTGGAGGATGTTAATAAATTCATGAAGCCGTCTTCTATATTTACTCTACCAGAAAAGATGTAAGCATTCCTCTTGTCTGCCCTTGATTAAGAGTAATCACAGTAAATTTAGTAAAAACCAGATAAAGGAGGAAGGAAGCCTGTAGTGAAGAGTGGCACAAGTATCTGGTTAATTAAGTGTAAGGTGATGAATATGTAAGTTATAACAGATGGTATATATATAACAGAAAGTTGGTATAAATTATTATTGTTAATGAAATTTATTTTCCTAAAGTTGAGGAACATTTTACAGGATAAGCTTATAGCTTCCAAACTAAACAAAATTGAGTAAAAAGAAAGACAAATGCTGAGAGCCATGTCTTCATTTATGGTGGCATATCTTTTATCCCATACTTTCGTATAATTTACGGCCACCAACAACCACCGTAAGGTACATGATCGAAGAGCTCAAATTGATACACGCACATGACAATGTGGACAAATTTAGAAAAAGGGTGGGAAGGAAGTCTTTCAATAAACCCCACTGATCCAATGGAAGTTTCTTTATCAATTACTGTTTGGTGAATTACTATCAGATGATTTGCACAAGAGATGAAGTCAAATTGTCAATAATCTAACCTATTTGCACTGCTATGTTTTTGGATACAAATTAACCATTACAACAGTCGTCAGTCTTATATCAGCAACTCTTGCTGCTAGTTATCTTAATCAGTTCTTCATTATTATTTTTATTTTTGTTTATTTATTCTCTAAGCTTTAATCATTCAATGGATTGATCTCTGCTTTGTATAGAGATTATAAAGATTTTGTATTTACACTCGATATACTGTTGGTGGCACGCAGGACAATATATAGAAAATTTTCATGCGATCTTAACCGACATTTTAGAGATTTATAATTATCAAGGTCAAATTAGTGGATAATAAAACATGGCAATTAAAAAGTATATCTCTCGAGCATTAGAAAATCGTAAAAACCTCAGAGTGATACCATCCATTCGAAGATAAAGATAACATAACCACGTCGTTAGAACCCAGGTTAAATGCGTCTTAAAAGAGGAGCAAATTCAAGAACATGTATTGAAAGTCCAGAATCTGATTACATTCGAATTTCTGTTCATTTCCATTCATCTTTTACAATTCACTGACTCGAGCATAAAGTCTTCACAAATAGTCACACCCAACTTGACCTAGAAAACTTCTTAAAGACTTCATCCAGGATTTTACCTTTCCTAGCAAATATTTTCCTCTTTTAAATTGGTGCAAAATATACCCAAAAGCCAAAATATAGAAACTAAAATTACAATTAAACCTTTCAATTATCATTATATCCAAATATTCTAAATGTTTCCCCCTCCCTCCTTTTACCAAATTCCTCCCTCTCAGACCCACGTTTACAGAGTATGGGTTAAAGAGGGACACACAACCATGACAGAATAAAAAACAATATACCTAAAACCAAAACATAAACTGACAAACTTTGAAGCATTTGCAGTTTAGAACACACGGCACTAGAACAGAGGAATTTATTCTTTATTAATGGATCCATTAACACAGAAGAATGCAGGTTCATGTTGGTCAGTTTCACATGACCAACGCTACATTACATTATTAATATTAACCTCCTTAAACACTTTTAACACACCATACTACCCCAACAATACCGACCTCTATCTATCCCTCTGCATGTCGTCATATAACTCCAAATGATCTTGTACGGATCAGAATCCAACGCAGCTCCATCAACTTTGAGAATTTCCGTTGCCTGCCGCTGAAACCAACATTTAGAAGAAAGATAAATTCCATAACAAAAATGTATCAAAATTTAAAACATAAATTTCAATTTTGCATATAAGTTCAGATACTTAAAAACATATTTAATTCTAAAGATTAAGGTAACGTAACAGTGGAAAAGGTTTACCTTGGGAAGAGTTATTGGGCTGAGTTGGTTGCTGAGTAGCCGTGTCGGTGGTTCTCGGCGGTATGGCAACGCCGGGCCATGAGCGGCAGGTGCAGTGCATTCCCTCATCAATGCTGGCGTAGAGGGTGGCCAAGTGGTTGCCACACCCTCCCCACGTGTACCTCCCGCAGCTTCTACACTCCACCCTATAGCACATGGTTTTGGCTTTCAAAGTTGAAACTCTTTTACTCTTTGAGCAATTCCAACGATGCCTTGCTTCAGAGTATGGTGTTATGACACAACAAACCCATTTTATAAAGAATATATTCCGATCACATTGTTAATGCTATCATCTCGTTAACATCAACGCTGTCTTGGTTTAGTTTCTCTTGTGTCACACACCTCGATACTGAAGATAACGCCTGGCATAGTTATTCGATTATTCCATTTCACAGATTCTGTTTAGAAGCCACTCTTCCTATTCCTAATTTGCTTTTCAAAACCTCTATGGACCAGATATTGCATTCAACGACTACCATTATGCCACGTTCTTAGGAATAACCGCTAGACAAAATACATCGCATTCACTTCTTTTCCTAGGCCTCTTTCATTTGTTCATAGTAACTAGTAATTGATCTTACAGCTTCGAGTAAGGGTGCATAGAGCTATTTTTTAGGTTACGACGCTAAAATACTCCTTTCACGTCGCCGCATCCTTTAAATATGTTTTTTTTACCCTAGGTGAAACAAATAGCACAGAAGCCTGAGATGGTACCTCGATTAAACTTCAAACTTATTTAGAGAAATCAAAATGATAATACTTTATACGGAAAGAAAATCGAAGTCAATAATAAGGTATCAGAAATATAATCAAAACAATTCGGCAGAGAACATATAAATCAATCACATAGCCTTTTAAGCTTGCAGATTTTAACTCCTAAATTATAGTTTACAAGCATGAGAGTTTATCAATGAATTTTGCCAAACTAAGAATCCAAGAAAGAGTATTAACTTGGATCTACAGAAACACTCATTATATCACAACGGTGGAAAGACCCTTGCAAGCATTGTTGTTTATTTATCCTGTTTTTTTGCTGGGATATTATGATATGGATGTTTCATTATACCTTCTGTCTTGATTAAACAAAAATTGTAGCATGTTTCAGTAATTACCATGCCACCAAAATCATACCTATTACTCATTCAACCAAATCCAGGGTAAATACCTTGAGTGGTTTTAATTGGAAAAAAAGTTCATGGTTTTTGTACGAGTGTCATTTCAAGTATTCAGAAATTTGTGTGCACATAAAGCCAGTACGGAGATTATATAACAGAACACTTTCTCAGAAAACATTCAATCCCCCAAAAATGTCCTCTAATCAATAATTCACTAGTGTCACCAAACTGTATGGTTGCATTCAAAGTTCAAATTAAACACACCATACAAACCACGAAGAATTACATCAGCAAGCGTTCCCATCACCCTTGTCTTCAGTTGATTCTAACGCTGGTTTCTTTGGTGTGCTTCCTTCTGCCGAGCTGGCATTTGATGCTCGCTTAACACCTCTTCCTACCACACCAAGGTGTGTGACTCCACCCGATCCATTGGTGTGGGCAGTTGAAATGGATGGAGAGTCAAAACCATTGGTTTTTACAGTAGCCAACTGTGAGGAACTCACCGTTCCCAGAGATGATTCCTTCCCATTGCCTGCCTTGGCTGCGGCTATTCCTAGGATCTCAGCTAAAATTGACTTTGGATTTGAGACTAACTGTTGCAAATCTTCAAGCTGCAATTCCATAAATTCCCATTTATATCAAAATAAAAGCATAGGGTAGATAGTTATCTTAACAAAATTTACCAAGTCTACCTTTCTTTCCAGCTCAGTTGATAGACCTTTCAGAGTTTCAATCTCTGATTGCTTATCCATAATTGAGTTATTAGAGTCAGAATTAGGGCCTGTCGGTACATCCCGGGTTAAATCTGAACCAGATGTCAAATCTGAACAACTCTTTACTTCATTTGTAAGACGATGCAATCGTGCCTTACAAACAGATGTAGCCTTCTGACAGTAGGCAATTGCTTCTTGAGCCTTAGAACCAACCTCCAAACACAAGCATATGCGAAAGTTTCTATGTTCAGGAGTTAAGTAGCAGCAGGGGACATATTCGGCTATCTACTTTGCTTAAATTGCAGACACTGTTAATAATTCAATTCAGTAATTTATTGTAACCAGAAAAGTTTACAGACACCAGAAAAACCACACATTTAGATAAGAATTAAACCAAGGATACAAGTCAGCAATTTTTCTATCATCTGGTTCAACCAGTTGCTCTAAGATGGATAGTGCCTTCTGGTAATCCGACAGGGAAGTTTCAAAATCCTCTGCATATAAAAAAGCCAAGAAATAAACCATCCAGCTATACAATCATATTCCACTTTTTTGTTTTTATGGGGAAGAATTAGTTAAATTTAAAATGAGTATATGGATATGGAAATACCTCTTTCCAATGCAACATCTGCCAATGTTGACAATATGTCCACCTGCTCTATTGTATTGACAGATTGCTTTTCAACAATCGCTCTAGCAATATCAAGCATTTTCCATGCCAGATCCAGGTCAGTCTCATCTTCATCAGCTTCTGCCAAGTCTTCTGCATCACTACCCTCGTCACCTTCTTCCTCGTCATTCTTGGTGGACCCTGTTTCATGTTGAAAAATAGAACTAACATTAAGAAACTGATTTATCTGCAGACTACAATTTTTGTGGTTATACAATTATAAAATTCATATTGATTAGGAACAACATAATGCACTGCATGTACAAGAGTGATTGTATGCTAGCTTCTCCAAATTTGACAACTATGGTTTCAGACACCCAATGTCTACTTCTAACAATTTTAGTACATATTTTTTTTTCATAAATATCCTCTGCTTAATATAATCTTCATCAACCACGGGCTCTTTCTTTTCTCACCGGCTTAATTCCTGGCAGGAGAGAATTGACTTATAATACCGGCTTAATTCCTGACAGGAGAGAATTGACTTATAATGTCAACATCAGTGCCATGCATAAACATCTGATTAGTATAAATAAACATGTTTAAACAATGTTTTTAATGTCATTAAACAGCTCATAAATCAAACTAATTACACGTGTTGATATAAAGAATGTTCAAGCAACTCTAAATAAGAGGCACGGCACATCGCATATATTAACTATAAAGATATGCAAAGATTGTTAAGAAGGACGGGATAATGTCATCCACAACAGAACATTATAAGGAAGGCATGCTTTCTAAGGCAAACTAGGTAAAACAAAACCTAAAAACTTTTTTGAAACAATTTCAAATTTGCATCACATTTTACATGCATGCCCAAATCATTACATGAAGAGCCATGGTCTGAAAATCAAAACAATTAAGCAGAAGTCCTAGAACTGACCATCATCCACTGCTTCACCCTGGTCAGTTGAAGTCACATCCTGCACAGCATTGCTCGAGAAAGAAGCAGTGGAAGATTCGGCGTTCACCGTAGGTCCTTCTTTTGTGGAGCCATGTTGAGATCCACCCTCCTTCTTGGGCACATCAGCCAAAGGATCAGCTTCCTCCTGAGCCTTGTACAAAAGAGCACACCCATATTTGTAGTATGTGTGCACACACTCAGGAGCAAGTTCACCATAATGAGACACTCTGTTTCATTTCAAATCTTCTTTCAGAACATTATATATATAAAAAAATTGAAGGTATGAAACATCAAACTAACTATACAGTCAAAAATGATCATTCCTTCAAACATTTTAGCAGGAAGACTAAACTCAACGCACACATATAATGTGTTCTCTGTAAAGTAAACGAAACCTGATTTCGAGGGCACGGCTAAAGCTATCAGCTGCTTCTCCAAAATCGTTCTCTTTTATTGCCTGGTTCCCTTTTTCCATCAGCTCATTCGCCAACTCCAGAGATTTCTGAGGATCGCTAACGGAAGCATCAGTCTTAGACACAGACTCTTCAACACCATGGGCCGTAGAAGCATCCACAGAGATTCCGCTCTTGTCATTCTCAGAAGAGTTTAGGGTTTGGTCCCCTACGACAGCTTCCACCACCTGGGGCATTGTAACCGAGGTTTCAGATGCAGGAGCTTCTTCCGCCATGCTCGAATTTCGCTTCAGAGACAGGAAAGAAACAGAAAATGGAAACTGAAGTGACCTCAATTCGCAAGGGTTTGGGTTTTGATTTGAGGTTTTCCTTTCTGGCGCAAAAATGGTGAAAATGAAAAACAGACCCGAGTACAAAATGGGCCTCATACCCGCACCGCACCGTTAGTACCCAATTTGGTCGTTTCAGTACCCAATTTGACTGATTTGACAAGCTTGACACGTGGTGGAATTGAGAGTGTTGTGGCTGAAGGGGTACTTTGGTAATTAAATAAATCAGTTAAATTTGGGAACTTTGGCCACAGGTAAGGGATCACTGAGGTAGTGGTTATGGTTTGTGCAATCTCGTCGTAGTCGTAGTCACCGTCCTCAACACTGGTTTCACCGTCCGGTAGTGCAGAATGCTGTTTTTTTTTTTTTCTGACGGAGTTTGACTGCCGTGTGTTGCGT
>Ga0214543_1003063_pt1 | contig 32641 bp, 15 predicted proteins | sample CNSS2metaG_FD_160094 | JGI IMG/M metagenome (GOLD analysis project Ga0214543, IMG submission 160094) | Root nodule microbial communities from cowpea collected in UCLA plant growth center, Los Angeles, California, USA - CNSS2 | ecosystem: Host-associated > Plants > Roots > Nodule | place: USA... | reverse complement strand
TTTTTTTTATTTTTAAAAAAAAAAAAAATATATATATATATATATATATATATATATATATAATATAATGAATAGTTAAATATGTTTTTATTTTTTACATTCAAATTCAAATTTAAAATTGAAATTCATTTTTTGATGAAATTTTGAAAAATTATAGTTTTTAAATTTAAAATATAAATGAATAAACTTTTTTTCTAATTCAATTGCGTAAATATTTTTTCCGTATTAAATAGTATTTTGATAGTTGAATTGAAACATGTTAAAAATATTATATTTATATTTAGTTTTAAAATTTATTACCAAATTATATCCAAATTTAACGTAAAATCAAAATTTCAATTCCTCGTCTGAATTTAAGAAATAAAATATATTTAACGTATAATCAAATACTAAAATCCTCTCGGACATAATTCATAATTTATTATGTTACCTAGTTATTGATGATTAATTTAAAGTATATAATATTACATATAAATGGGATCAGCGATTTGATTACGTGGCTGATTGCAACCACAAGCCAAACTAAGTAAATCAAATAGTAAAAAAATAAATTAAAAAAAGTCACTTTTAAACTTTATTTGATCTTTTATCAGTTTTTTGTTTATTTTGGATTAATTAGATCCCAACTGTCATTACGTTTTTTCTACGACTAAAAGACAAATTCGTATCTGTAAATAATTTTTTTATTATTTTATGTTTTACTATATTAATTATGTACATTAATTTCTTTATTTTTCCTCCATTTAAATATATCTAGAATGGGATAAACATTTACATTTTTTATAAAGTATAAAATAAAAGGGGGAACGATCGATGAAAACAGTAAGTGACATGATAAAGAAAAATAGAAAAAAAAAATGGAATAAATAATGTTTATATTTAATTCTTAACTTACAATGACGTGAGGGATGATCAAAATTTTGCTGCTGTGCAACTTGTTCCGTGACAGACAGTCAAGCAGAAAAAATTGACAATAGCTACAAATAGTATTGGTTAAATAAAAACAATAATGATGTTATATGTTCATTTAGAAAAGTATATTCTTTGCTATTTTATTTTGGTAAGGGTAATAATATTTTTACAAAATTTGAGAAACTATTTTCTGAGATAGAAAAGAAGTAATATTTTATTATTTCATTTTTATTAAAACATAAAAATTAATCTATTTAATTTTATTTATAAAAATTTTATCAAAAAAAAAATAGTCAGCAAATAATTTTCTTTTTGGTAAATAACCTTACTCCTCTTTATAGGATTCTCTGGAAGGATTGGTCATATTGGTCATACAAGCTAAAGTTGACCTGTCTCTTCTTGTCGTATTTCGTTTTCTTCCAGAATGTGCACATTTCCACATTCTAGCCCTTTATTTTTGTCCATATTTTAGTATATTTATTGCAAATTACCAGTTTGAATTGCATGAACAATTCTGTGAGGTTGAACATTACTAACCATGTGGTGGTGTTTTTAGTTGAGTTTACACACGTGTAGAGAGAGTATGTCTATGTCTGAAAAAAATCGTTATCAAATTTTAACATGGAACAATTGTATAATGTTTTCTATCATGAATTTTAAACATTTGTTTTGCATGTATATATTTTTGCATAAAATTTTAGTAAAAAAATTATATTTAAAAAATAAATTGTTTGCAGTAATTATTAATTACAATCGAGGTTCACTTTTGTAACATCAAGAGTTACTTCATCGATATTAACCTAATTTAACTACACCGGTAATATATATATATATATATATATATATATATATATATATATATATATATATATATATATATTAGTTTACATTCCTTTAACGAAATAAAATTTTTCAACACAAAATATAAACAAAATCATACTCCGGTATCTATATATACAGACAAAATTATTTATACTCTGTGAAGCCTTTTCAATTTCTGATTATTGAAAATTTTTTTATCTACATGATTTTGTACTCTCGTGTAATATAGGATCATATTAGATAAAAATAATCACCACAAAATTAAGGTAAGCTAGTAAATATAAAACATTTAATAATATACATCACAACACCAATTAACTTCATCAATTACATTCAAGTCATGTAAATACAAATGACTTCATATGACTACTTTCGGAAGATTTACGCGTTGAATCAAATATCAAAGACTATGCACTTATCATTTGAACGCTCAATAAATTTTGGTAATTACTACCAGATCCTATTTTGTCTAAAAAGATGTCAAGACCTCGATCTCTTTCACATTATAAGGTTAGTTCATTATAGCCTGTAAGACTAGTTCTTTTTCACACTGAATCCTGCTATAGGAAACTCCATCGACTCTTCCCATCTAGATATTTTCTTCCTCTATGTGAGTTAGAATAGATATAGTAGAGTCTGAATAATTTCGTCAATGAATCATTTATTCAATACACCACCTAAATCACACATTATAGCATTTCTTCCTTTGAAATACCTTATACATATTCCATACATAACCATTATTCACAACAAAATAGGTTCTATTACTTCCCAGGCTCTACTTAGCTCATCACACTTATTCTCTTCAAAAGATATCTCATTTTCCCTTCTAAAATCCTTTCTCTTTCACCAAGTGACACTTCACCTTGCTTAACGATAGTATACAATAGCCTTATCAAATAACATGCTCGCCCCAACGACTTTTCTTGCTCACCCAATGACTGATACCCAGAAGCTATTTAGATTTTTTCTTAAATAATTTTTTGTCCAATGGGGAACTGTCTCACCAACGACCCTCCACTAGAGGGAAAATCTCATATTTTTACCTAACGACTCAGCTATCACCTAATGACCCCAAATCACATTATGGTACTAACTTTTTAAAATTTACTTTCTGTCCAACAACCATTTTTTTCGCCTAGCGACCATATCCTTGGGAGCCTATTTTCATAGGCTCACTCAATGAGTTACGACTCACTCAAAGAGTTATGACTTGCTCAACAAGCAAATTTGTTTATTATATATTACTAGTAATAGTTACTTTTATATAATTATTGTAAATATATGTAGGACTACAAAGTTTATTAGGAAAATCAATTGTGGTTCCGAACAATTCAGCAACTTTGAGTGTCTTGATATTTACAGTGCTTTGAATGACTTATTAGCAGAAAAATACAACAAACTCAGTAATTTAATGTTAATCACATAATATATATATATATATATATATATATGATTAGTGATGCTAATATTTTTAAATACAATAATAACAATTTTGTAAGATGGACAAATAAAAAAAAAGAAGAATGTAAAATTGAGAAAGAAAAAAGTAAATAGATGATAATAAAATTCATTGATATTGTGTTTGCTTTAAGTGATATACTATTTTTAAGGGTGAATGAGCGAGTAAGTTTTGTATTTGTTTTCAGAGATTGACATGGATTAGAGATTGTTATATATTTTGAGAAATAATGAAAGATTTTCATATGAATGAAAAGATAAAGAAAGAAAGAACCTAAGCATATACATACATTTTTGTTACTTATTTGAAAAATTTTAACTTATCTTAGATGCTTTTGACTATGCATATAGTAATTGGATGCATGTAAATTCGTGAAATAGAAAGATTTCCTACATCCTTGTGTTGCTCTCTATTCTCGGCGTATATCTTGGTAAGGTAAGGCATGCAATGAGAAGCGATTATGAAGGTGTAGAGAGAGTTGGAGAAACCGGGTGTAGAGAAACTGGTTTTGAATTCCACAACATGAGAACCGATTCTATTGGCTGTGAGTTTGAGAGAGAATCATTTCTCCTCACATGAAAACTGATTTTGTGTTCAACTTTGAAAGGGATATCATATAAATTATTTTTGTGTTTTATTTACAATAATAATAATAATTACATTATATTTATTAAAAAATGTATTCTAAAAATTTTATCTATTAAAAAAATTATTTATCATATCATTAAGGGTGTGTTCGTTCCTATTAATTTTTTGTTTGAAGTGATCAGAAGAGATGGATTTAGGAGATTTTGTGTTCTTTTGAATGAACTCAAGAGAGAGAGGAATACAGTTGATTTGCGAGATATGCTCTTTATTTCATCTCACCACTTTAGAAGTGATTTGCAGGAATTATTCACTGATTTACTATTATATCCCTATAGTGTAATCTCTTCTTCATGTGCATAGACTCATTTTTGTTTTTGCTTGCGTTGTGTTGTGGTGACCCATGAGTGTGAGTTTGGATTTACATAGTGGGTGGTGTAGTGTTATGTATTAGGTTTATAATAATAATAAATAATATATATATATATATATATATATATATATATAATTATAATAATATCTTGATTTTTATCTTAAGGGTAAAATGGTAATTTTATATTTTAACCTATTAAAACTTTTTTATTTATTTATCATATTAATCAATTCATTCATAAACTCTCATAAACTTCACTCACAAATTCACTCACTCTCACCTCCAAATTCTTTAAGGCTTTGTTCCTATGGGGGAGAGTGAGAAGATGAATTTGTGTAGATTTAGGTGGATGCATTTCTGTATTTTTTTGAACGGATTTAGAGAATAAAGTGAGTGAATTTTGAGATAAGTTTATAAAAGTTAGTGAGAGATTTGATTAATGTGATATATAAAATTAATTGTTAAAATAGATATATTTATTAAGTTACCATAATACCCTTGTGTAAAAAGAGATAATTTTTTTTAATTGATGTTCTTAAAATAATTCCTAAATTAATTAATTTTAATCATAAAAATAATTAAAATTAACTGAAGAATGAAAAATAAAAAATTTCAATTTTTATTAATGTCAAAAAAGTACTACAATAAAATGTTAATCTTTTCGTAGTTTTATGTTTAAGAAGTTTAATATATCTCTTAAATATAATAAAATAAATAATCATCAATAATGTCAATATATTATTAAAACTATTATACCAAAAGTTGGTAAAAAAAAATAATATATCATATATTTGAACTAGAACCATTATTATGATATATAGAAATAGATACAATTCATGTTTACCCTTTGAGAGAAAAGTCAAACCTTTTACAAAGTTGGTTTACTATGATCAGTAATTTAAGTAAACAATACACGATTACGAACCAAAATGATATCATTGATATCTCGCCTAGAAACCTCATAATAGTAGCGTTTCTAAAACCAGCTCGCTTTAATTTTAAAAAAATGTGTACAAGGTTGTGTTAAAACAATATTTGTATTAATAGAAAAACCCTTAAAAAGCACTTCCAATAAAAATGGTCTCAGCAACTCAAAAATTTCTCCATCCAAAAAATAAATTGCCTCTGTTTTATGAAACTCTTGACTAAGTACGTAGTATTTGGTAACAAGAAGAGTTTTTGTGTTGTTTAGCGAAGCATGTGCAATAACGAAGACCAGGTTCCTGTGACTGCAATAACCAACCCAAAAACTACAATTGCCCCATCACAAACCAGACAACTCCAATTCATCTCTTCTTTGAACACCAAATAGTGAAACGTAGCTGGCAACACAAAGCTAAGAATAACACAGACGCTACTACCAACCAATGATAAAAAATCTGCAAAGTTAGGCACAAAAATTGCCACCAAAGTTAGCCCATATGGAAATGGCAAATAAGTTCGTCTTCGTAGGTATTGTCTGAACCCGTCTCTGTTTTGACGGGAAATCCCTGACTTTTTCAATTGGGTATGGAGATGGTTATGGGGATGTACATATCCCCGCCATAATATTTGTCATCGCCATATCTCCATCATCGTTTAAATTATTAAAATATTCACAATTAATTAAATAAACATATATATATATATATATATATATATATATATATATTTTCAATTTTTTATTTCTTCTAATTATTTGGTTTGTTAAGAAACTCATTCGCATCTGCAATATATTTTTCATCTTATCATAACATTTATGTAATTATGTTAAAATTATGTATGTCAATTAAAATTTTATGTCTCATATTTGAATATTTCTATTATTTTTTAATATTTTTATTTATTATATATTTTCCTTTCACATGAGTATGTTTAATACTCTCAATTTAAGTGTTTAATAGCATAAATCTTTCATTTACTAGGTAATATAAAAAAATTACTTATTTTTATTAATTTTTGTTTCATTTGAATAACTATTTTGTTTCGCTAAAACAATTATTTCTCAACCATTGAGTATATATGTTGATATTTGAAAAGTGTTCTTAGATGTCTAAGGTATTTTTCATCTTATCATACCCTTAATTATACATTTGTTTTCCTTTGTGCGATTTCTTTCAATAGTTTCTCAAATTATTTTTAAGACACACATTTGTTAATTTTTTAATATTTTTATTTAATGTTTATTTTCATCATGTAGAATACTATTTCATTACATTTTATCTAATTATTTTTTATTTTCTAACTCATTATATCAATCATATTGTAATTTTTTCACTATAATTATATGAATAACTTTCATTTACTACAATATCAAAGTTTAATGTAATTGCCATGAATATTTTTTTATCACCATCTAACATATATTGGAGTTCAAAAGATACAATATCTATGTCAAAATTTTATTATTATGTTTATTATTTGTTATTTGTGTCATTTTGATTAAGTGATGTATTATCATTTTTATTAGTGTATAAAAAAATAGATTCATTAGAATTTAAAAAATTGAAGTAAACAAACATTTAAAATATATTTTAATTTGAATATTTGTTTTCCATTAAATTTTTTAAAAATATTTTTAAATTTTATCAAATAAGTTTCATTAATGTTTGCAGTTTGCAAATTTAATTAATGTTTTGGTTCTAATGAAATTTTATTTGGTATTCTAATCTTAAATGTAAACAATTATAATTTATTTCAAATATTTGATATCGAAGAAACAATCATCCTCCAAATATTGAATATTTTGATAATATTATGTTTCCTTTACCGTACTTTTTTATTATTTTATAAAATAATTAAAATTTATATTGAAGTAATAAGGAAACGGGTATGGGTATGGGTACGAGATTATACCCGTTACCGGTGGGATAGGGATGAGATAAAAGTTTGATACCCGTTGGGTTTGGGGATGAGGATGATTTTTTCTACGGGGATGGGTATGAGATAGCGAAACCCGTCCCCGCCCCGCCCCGTTGCCATCCCTAACCCCAACACCAACAACCACCTCAACCACAAATAGTACTTAGAATCACACAAATGTCTCTCAACCAACTTGTACACCAGATTCATCATCAACGAAAAAGTAAAGAACAAGTTGATGCAAAGACCCAACTGCACCAAAGCAATTACCAAACCTGGTCCAAGATTGGTAGTGATAACCCCTTGAGTTTCTTCACCAAAAGCAAAGTAACCTATAGCAGCAAACGCTACAAACAATAGAGAAATGACAAACATTCCTGCACCCAAAACCCCACAAAAAAAAACTCACTCCGACGAAGAAACCAACAGCTCCAACCGACCACCTTCACTAGTTGTGGAGACACATAACTCCTCCGACAACTCCGGCAACCTACAAGCAACTCTTCCACCTGCAAAAAAAAACAACATAGAACGTGAAAAAAAAAATACCCAACAACGCCAGTGTCGTAACCAGTGCCATTCCCTTCATAACCAAGGCACCGCTTACGTAACCGGTGTCATCCACTCAACACACACTTGCAGCACTAGTTAGCTAACCGGTGCATATCACCACCCCACCACCTCGTGCAACCACAACCACCCATTCATCCTCTTTCTCGCCGACCACACCCAACCACCTCATCTTCTTCCCCCTCCATGGACTCAACAATCACACACACACACACACCCCATAACTCACCTCTCAAAACACCACTGTGAGTCGGGCCATCATTCACAATCACACTGGTGCTTCCAATATAAACTGATCTTCCAAAATTAAATAGTGCAGGACGAAATCTTGATCAGTTGACCAGGGAATCTTGGTAGAGGAAGGAATCTGACATGTGCTCTACTTGCATGGAAATGAGAGCAAAGGGACAATTTCGTCATCTGTCTAAACATTATGTACTATCTTCGCAGTTTTGAGGGGATGGATTAATCCATCCATCCCCCTAATACGCTCTCCCATATCCGTTCAAATGATCGAAAACGAATGTACTATATCACTAAAATCAGCTCTCTCAAATCTGGTTGAATAGTGCAATTCACACAAACGAACACTACGTAAAAGAGACAACACAAATTTGACCTCTAAAGCCACTTTAATTCATCCAATTACTCTCTCTCAAATCTATCATCTCAAAAGAACACACCCTAAGGGTGTGTTCCTTTAGGGGGATGTATATGGGAGAGAGTGTGAGGATGAATTTGTGTAGATTTGGGTGGATGAATTTTTGCATTTTTTTGAGTGGATTTAGAGGGTAAAGTAGATGGATTTGGAGATAAGTTTTATGAAAATTAGTGAAAGATTTGATTGATGTGATAGATAAAATAAATTGTAAAAATAGATAGAATTAGAAAGTTACCGAAATACCCTTGATGGAAAAAGAGAATGATTTTGTAATTTGATGTTATAAAAATAATTATAATTAATACGAATTATGTGAGAACCCAAATTTTCAGCCCTTAATCTCTCTTCTCTATCTGCCACCCACATCACTGAATTTCATTACACTTCACTTGCACCCTTCTCCCCCTCCTCTTCCTCTGCCTTCTCTCTACCAAAAATCTGAATTCACTCTTCCTCTGTTGCAGAGTCCAAACCTGAGGCTAGTTCATGATCTCTTCTCTCAGTTACAATTCATTTTCCTCCATGTAAGTTGTTCCTAACCTTTACATTTTTCCTCTTTAATTCGAAATTTGTAGAACTCCCTTGCTATTGAGTCAATTTTGGGAACCATTATCATTCTCATTCTCTGAACCTGCATTTCCAGCTTATTAGGTTGTACAATTGAAGAGCTCTGGGTTGAAAGGATTCTAACTAGTTAAAAACCTATAGAGGTAAGGGAAGCTAACCCCCTTTTCTTAAATTTCATAGAGAATCCGTGAATGAGTCTGAATTGCATGATTGATTGATAAATTGATGTTTGAATTGTATGATTTGGTGAGTAATTGAATTGTGTTGAAGGAAAACTGATCTACTGCATGTGGGAACAAGTTTGTGACCTGGTATTTTCGCATAGGCGAGTGAGTCTCGCCTGAGCGAAAACACCAGGAGACGCACCTCTGTTCCTGCGCGAAGTCTCGCCTAGGCGAGCTGGAGTCGCCTGAGCGAGAGACGATCTCGTCTAGGCGAACCAGCCTAGCCTAAGCGAGATAACCTCTCGCCTAGGCTAAGCGAGAGTTTTCTTTTTTTGCCACTGTTAGTGTCTCGCCTATGCGAGACTGGCTCGCCTGAGCGAGATAACCTCTCGCCTAGGCTAGACTTTTTAGCCTGAGCGAGAACTAATGCAGTAGTAGTGCTCCAATTCTGTTTTTCTTTGGTGAAAATATATGTTTTAATGTATCCTTGTGCAACTTAGGCCATGTATGGTTGGAATGCTACCATTGAGTATTGTATGATTAAATTGGATGAATACAAATCATGAGAAGATGAGGTAAAAATGGAATTTCAAGGGAAATCCAATTGGTATTGTAGTGTGTGTAAGGATGTAAGGAATCTATAATGGTTGGTATCCTGAAACTCCAATAATCATTCAAGCTCAGATAGAGCAGAATGGATTATGTCGTGAGGAGTAGCAGGAGGTCCTCGTCGTTGGACTTGATCAAGTCTTAGACGTGAAGGGGACTTACCCTGGGAACGGTCGGGTGAATACTCCATGCGTCCAGACTTTGCAGAGTTTGGGAACCGTTGCAGGTGCAAGCCACCAAGAGTTCCAACGTTGCTTACACAATCCGGATATCGAGTCTAGAACTTATGATTGAATTACATGCTATGAATGATATTTCTAAATTGTGAAGTGCAACGGTGTTTCTCATTTCAGTTGGCTTACACTTCTTGTTTGTGTTTGCATGCTTTTGCATATTATCCTTTTTCAATGATCACCTATGGTTGGTGTGAGCAGAGCAAAAACCAGATGGAGATACTCCCTCCTGAGCAGGAATTGAAGCCTTGCTGGGAGTGTTCACTATAGTTGTAGGTTGCTACTGTCTTGTTGTTGGGATTTGTGTAGCTTAGTATCTTTTACGCCAACTCTCACCTTGTGTATCTTCATGTGACTTTTGAAGGACTGTACCAGACTTATATACTATGTGTATATGACTGTTATCCCTACTATCTGCTATGTTTGATCATGATATAATGTTTTGTTTGATAGTGTGAGAAACTATTAAATGGGATGTTACAAATTAAAAAATATTAAAATTATATAAAATTTTAAAATAAAAAAAAAATTATTTTTTTATGAATGTAAAAAAAAATTATACAATTTAATTTTAAAAGAAAGTTAAACAATTAAATTTTAAACAAAATTTATATAAAGTTTAAAAAAAGTTCAAAAAAAGAGTAAAGAAAAGTAAAAAAAAAAAAATTAAAACCATCCACACCGGTGTGGTAACCGGTTTCGTCCTTCACAAAACAAGGCACCGGTTACGTAACCGGTGTCATTCCCTCTATCTCAACAACACAACACCGGTGCATCCCAGCTTTAACACGACACCGGTGTCATCCCATGCCATCCAAACGCAACCCTGCAACACCGCTTACGACACCACCACAACACCTCTTACGACCACAACCACACCCCAAACCACCTCATCTTCTTCCCCTTCCGCACTCAACAATCACACACCATAACTCACCTCTCACATGGTTTGAGAAGAAACAAAAGGCAAGGGCAATATGGTAAATAGTCTCCAAATACTCATTTATCTCTGCTTTTATTGTGGATGAAATAATTTATCAATCCCTTAATTCAACGTTCACGTATCACTTCAAATCAGTCAAATGAAACACGTTTAAAAAATAATTCCCCACTTTTAAATTCAATTAAATAATCATATTCCCTCAAAAGAACCGGCCGTAAATTACAATTTTTCATAAACTTTAACTTCAAATATGTCACTTACACATCTTCGTACCTTAAAAAAAACATTATGCTGTGTCCCTAGCATCTATCTATTCATCCGTTCAAATCAATCATTAAAAAAAGAAAAAGAAAAAAAAAAACAAAAAAGAGAACTTTTGTAGCAAATGTTGTGCATTTGGTTTTGGGACCAATAAAATGACATGTTCCGGTCCAGTGTCGAATCACTCATCTGACAATCCTCTACGAAACAAAGAGCCAAATAGTTCCATCACTGGTCTCTTCAGAACAACCCCAACTTCAACACCACCTTTCTCATCTCTCTTCTCTGCCAATCCCATTGTTAGGGCTCTATCCACCGATGCTATCTCCACCTTTGAAGGCTTTCCCCAACCAAAATCATACCCATAAACCCCAAAACGGTTTGACCCTGCAATTCCTAAGATTTCAACTCCCTCTTTTGCCAAAGCTGCATATCTAGGAGCCGCATCACCTACCCCATGAAAAACACCCTCATCTATCATCTGTTTTATTTTACTATGAATACTTTTGGCAATAATAACAAACCCTTCTTCCTCTATAAATGCCGATGGCTTGGATTCCACCAAATGCCCCCACACACAGTTCCCAAAGTAGTTTTCAGGAATTGGAGGCTCCAACCTGGCCCTGCAATCCACAGTGAACCCACAAGCAAACTTATTTTTCTCCTTTTCAACTCCGTGCCAGGCCTTCGCAATGCAAACAAAAGTATAAGCGCAAGTTACAACAAAAGTCGATAGTTTGGTTGGTTTTGAAGAAACCGATGAGTTTGAGTTTGATTCTGCTTCAACTATGTCTACACTGTCCCACTTGGACAGCACCCTATTCTTTAATCTCTCTAAATCTGCTACCGTGAGGACGAATGTCCCTCGGACCTGATCCTCCAATCTTGGAGGGAAAGGTAGAAGCTTCAAGCATCTTTCTTCCCTATTTTCACCTGGGAACGAATTGATTACGAGCTTAGTTAAATCGAATGATGCGTTGAACCTTAACTCACTCGGGCTTTTTATGACTGTTCTGTCAAAGAAAGGCTCCAATTCTGGAGCCAAAGATGGTAACGATGATGGTGATGACTCAGAGTCATCATCACTGGTTTTACACAGAGAAGCCCAAGCTTTGATGAAAAGAGTTGAAGATTTTCCGTCAAGGACGGCGTGGTGAGTGCTGATTCCTATGGCGAACCCTCTGTTAGGGAACAGAGTGATTTGGAGAGCCATAACAGAGGCATGAGAATCTGAGGATTCCAAGTGAGGCACCAAACAACGTAACTCTGACGCTTCTTTGGGTGTGTTGTCCAACGCGTGGTCAAAATCGGCTTCGGATTGTGCAAGCACCACTGAAACGGCGTCGCCTGGGGTGTACTGAACGACGGGTTTGGAAGAACCATTGGGCCACAGGACGTTGCCGGCGAGAGGGGAAAAGTGTTGGAGGGTGTGAGAGAGTGAAGTTTTGAGGTTTGGAACAACTTGGGTGTAGAAAATGGATGGGTTTGAATGGGTTACAGGGAGGGAATAGAAGAAGATGCGTTCCACAGGGTGAAACCTAAGCCAGAAGAGGTCGAAGAATACGAGAGGGAGGGATGTTTGGGGTGCAGAGGGTGGAGCAACACTGCACTGTTCATGGATTTTGAGGTTGTGGGAAGCCATGTGAAGGAAAGTACAGAGTGTGTGTTTCTTTCCAGATTGGAAATAACAAGGCTGAAGTTTCGGCTTTATGGTGAAGAAGGTTGCATAGGCCGAGGGGAATATGTGTTTCATTGTAATTAAACTTAATTATAAATTTAGTCTTAAATGATAGAAGAAAAAATTAAATTATTTTAAAATTTTAAAGACTAAATTAAATTAAAATTTTAAATAAAAAAATTAAATTAAAAATAATTAATGTTATTACGTGACAATATTTTTTTTTAAATAAAGAAATTACATTTTACAAAAAATTTTAAAAATTATAAAAATTGAAAATTTTACCAAATAACACATGACATTACGTAACAACATTAACATCAATTTAACAACAGAAATCAAATTAAATCATTTTAAAAAATTAAAAAATTAAATTAAATAAAATAATAATAAAAAGACCAAAATAACAAAACCTACAAATTAGGAAATCCAAATATTAATTAAGCCACAAACAAATTTTGCAAACTGGGTTGATTTCCTATGTTAACTGAAAATGGTGAAGGGTATTGATATTTCGTACTAATTCTCAGCACCCAATATTCTTTCCTGAACGTTAGCCGTTTAGTTAAAAAAATTATTATAATTAAAAAATTAAATAGATCGAGTAAATTTTGATTAAATATGAAATTTTAATATTTGGTGTTTGATTTTTGAATCATTTGTGTTTTTCGTTTTTGTAAAATTTTGATTAATCTTAAATAAAAAAAATGTTATTACTTTTTATATTTGTTAGTATATTATACTTTAATTTTGCTCTCTTATTCATAAATAAACTACACAATATCATATTTTCCTAATAACGATAATATTGGTGCAAGAAAACTGTACTATAAATTTATTTCCATGTTTTGATAAATATATTTACACGCACCTACATAATATAATCAAATACTGAAATCCTGTCATTTCAATTTTTTTTATATTACCCAGTTGTTGATTAATTTAAAATATATTGTATTACATATTAATAGAATCTATGATTACGTTATAATTTTACGCCAAAAGTCATATTAAATTGATCAAATAGGAAAAAGTTAACTTAAAAAAGTCACTGTGAAACTGTAGTTGACCTCTTTACCAGTTTTTTCCTTTCGATTAATTTGATCCCAAATGTCTTTACTTTTTTTCTACAACAAAAAACAAATGGGTATCTCAAAATATGTTTTCTTTAATATTTTGTATTTTATATTTACATTATTTTCTTTACTTTTTGTCTTTTTTTATTCTACCATTTAAATCCATCTAGAATACGATAAACACTTACGTTCTTCTAAAACATAAATAAAAAGCAGAACGATCGATGAGTACGATACAATAAGTGACATGATAACAAAATACAAAAGAATGGGATGAATACTGTTTATATTTAATTCTTAACGTATATACAATGACGTGAGGGATGATCAAAATTTTTTGTTGCTTTGCTCCAAATTCCGTCTCAGACGGCAAACAGAAAACTTGGCAACGGCTACAAATGGCATCGGTTAAATAAAACTAATAATAATAATATATGTTGATTTAGAAAAGTATATTCTTTGTTATTTTATTTTGATAAAAAATAATGATATTTTATTTTTAACTTTTTTACTACGATCACTATTAAATTATCTATTGTGATTCTTTTCGGTTGTGATAATCTAATAATAAATAAAATATCACTTTACTTCTCATAATAACCTTACCACTGGTGTTAGGACTCTCTGGAAGGTTTGTGACACAAGCCAAAGTTGACCCGTCTCTTGTTGTCGTGTGTTTTGTTTTTCTTCCAGAAAAGTGCACATTTCCACATTTCTAGTCTTCTTTTTAGTGTTCACATTTTAGTCTTTTTTAGTGAGAATTACTAGTTTGAACTGCTTGTAATGACTGGTCACTGACATGACCAATACAGAGGTTGAACTTACTTTATTTATGATGTTATTTAATTGTTGGTTTAGACTCAACTAAAGACAAAACTGGGGTAAATGCATTTGTTCCATGAATCATTACTTATATTATGTGAGGTTTTTTGATTGAGTTTACACATGTGTACAATGAGTTATCTCACCATATAAATGTTCTAATGTTTGAAAAAAAATTGTTATCAAATTTTAGCATGCAAACATTTATATAATATTTTCTACTAATAAATTTTAAACATCTGTAAGGAATTCTAAACTTTTTACATGTACATTTTGAGCCACTTGCTTTATATTTTCTTGTAATATTTTAATCAATACATATATTTTAAAAATATATTATTTGCATTAATCAATTCACTAAAATTGAGATTTGTTTTTCTTGTTTGAAATGAAATTTATAATTACGAATTTTGGTAAATTTTGCTGTGCACTTAGATATATGCATCGACGGAGTAATTTTATATTAATAACTAGTCTTATATTGTGCGTGCTGTTTTCATTTTTTAAATTCGTTAATTTATAGTTTTTATTATTAGAAAAAAATTTAATATCTTAGTGTTAAGAAAAATTATTGATATATGTTTTACAGTGATAATATATTTAAAATGACAATATTTGGTTTTAATACTTTTTTTAAAATTTGTATAAATGGAAGACAAATAATATTTGAATGCAATTGTACATATTTGACATAACATAATTAAATAATACAAATCATTTCGTAATTACGTAATATATAAACAAAAGACATGTTATAATACAATTGATTTAATTATTATATATAGAATTAGGTAATTAAGATATAAATAAAAGATAGATAATAATATAATAGACCTAATAATTATTTAAAATTTTAGGTAATTAAAATATAAGTAAGTTTTAGAATTTGTTATTGTTAAGAACTAAAACTATGGATCTAGTAATTAATGTTTTCTAAATAATTATTTTATAGTGTCTTAGTATATACTTCTTAGATATTGTGTTAAAATGAACAACAATATATTATATTTTTTAATAGATTTCTTTAAAATTGATTACAAATAATAGTATGATTATTATTAATAGATTTTGTGTTAGATGAAATAACATCCTATTATGTTTTTTAATGAATTAGTTTAAATTTGGTTATGTTAGATGGATAATAACATATCATATTTTGTATTATGATCCCAAATAATATTAATAATATCAATATTAATGTAATAATTTTATAACAATATATAAAGAGATTTTTTTTATTGTGTTTACATTTTGTTTTTTCAGTTTTATTTTTAATTTTTATTTTAAAAGTTGTTTATTTATAAACATTATTCCAAAAGTCTCTTTTTTCTTTCATAATTATTTTAAAAATCTTTTTTATGTACATATTTTTTCTTCTAATTTTACTTATTATTTTAAAAATTAACTATTTTATAAATAGTTTAACTTCAATCGTAATTCTAAATCGCTATTTTAATAGTAATATATTATTAGTTATGTATGGTAAAACAATATATTTGTATAATTAAAATTTATAATTAAATTTTTGAGTTGTATATTATATTAAAATAAATATATTGTTAAAATAAAATATAAATATAATGTAAATTGTGAATCCTGTACAAGATAAATACAGGAAGAAGTCGATGTAAAAATTTCTTAACGGAAGCATAAATATAAAACTTAAACCAATATTTTAAATCAATTGTTAGCATCAATAATATAAAAAATAATATATGGAATCAACTCACTGACAAAAAAAATTAGAAATGAATTATATAATTATTAATTACAACCGTATAAATTTAAAAAATTTAAAAATATATACAATAAAAAAATCATTCATAGTTAGAAAATTATAAACAATTAATGGAATAAAATGGTCAATTAAAGAAAAAAAAATCAAATTATTAATTGTAAAAGTAAATGTTTTAATTCTTTAAAGATATTTCTAATCATTAGGGATCTCATCCAAAATAGATACAAGACGAAAATTTGTTAAGAAAAACATAAAATAAAAACTTAAACCAATATTTAAAATAAATTTACAATTTGGTGTGGTTATTGATTATTGGTTAATTGAATAATATAATTATTATTATATTTAAATAAATAATTTAATTATATAGTTATATTTAAGTGTTATCATTATTATAGTTATAAATATAATATTTTTTATATTTAGTGATTCGTAGTTATATGATTAAATTTTTTAATTAGACTTTTTAGTTAAATGTTATATTAAATGAAGTGTTTTAATTTTTTTTGTTGGTGTTGTTCCTAAATTTGTAGTATAAGAATTGTTTATTAATAATAATAATAAAACCAATAAAAATAACCTTTGATCATAATTATGTTAACGAAAATAATAGTTAAAATAAAATTAAAAATTAAAAAAATATTAAAATAAAATACAATTATGGAATAAAATTATAATATCAATAATAGCAATGATAAATTTATTGTGAATTAAGGAAGAGAATGCGAATGAACTCTTTGATCTTATTCAAAATTAAATATAATTATTATTAAAACAATTTGTGTCCCATAGTTAAAAAAATAAATTAATGTTAAAACTAATATTATAGATGAAAGTAATAAAATATAATAAATAATTTAAAAAAAATATTAATTTAAAATTTATTGACTAATAACTAAAGAAATAATTAAAGGTATATTAATAAAAAAAATTGAAGTCTTTTTTCTTAAACATAATTTTATAATTAATTTAATAGAGAAATATTAGTAGCAAAAAAGTTTTTGAGGCCTTCTTTTTCTAGAGATATAAAGCGAGTGCTTTATTTGCTTTATCTATGAGCCGACGTTGCTTCACCTATCAAAAGATTGAATTGAGATAAAACATATACTTCGTTACCTTAATGATACTACAAATCTAAGTTTATTTTATCCAAATAATATAAAATCAGATCTAATGGGTTATGTAGATGCATGTTGTTTATCATATCCTCATAATGTCACAATGGTTGATTACAAACGATATATTTGTTCACATGTGGTAGTATAATGATTCCATGATGACCTATGAAACAAACCATAACAATAATGTCGTCAAATCATGAAAATTTTTTAGCATTACATGACGTAAGTCGTGATTGTGTTTGATTAAGATCTGTAATTCAACATGTATGACAAACATGTGATCCATCATCGGAAAAGATGAAATCAACAACCATATAAAGCCAACTGATAATGCATTGTTAAATTGAAAAGACGATATATCCAAAAGATTAGTTCATGTGAAAATCTGACAGATCTATCTATAAAGTCTTTGTTAATGAGAACTTTTGAACAAATGATTCACAAGTTTGGACTTCGCCGTCTTAATGATGAGAGTTTATATGATTGGAAAAATATAATAAGTAATGAACAATATAATATTATATTATAAAATACAGAATATTGTACTTTTTTCCTTTACTAGACTTTTATTTCAAGATTTTTCTTAATAAGATTTTAAAAAGACACATTCACCGATCAATGGAGACCCAAGAGGAGGGTTATCAATTAATACTCTTCGGTTGATTTAAAGTTACTCATATGATTCATTAATTTGCTACAATTAATCATGTTACACTTTGTATCTACAAATAAAACTTTTTATAATAACAATAAAACACAAAACAAACTTTTTCCATTCTCTTCTTTCTTTATTTTTTTCTCTTTATTATTAGCTTTATTTTAAGACATAAAGCGATCAGACATAAAATAAATATTTTTTTTAGAAATAAATTTTTGTGTGGATCTCTAAGTAAGAATGTTTTTATACTAACGTAATTATTAATATATATATATATATATATATATATATATATATATATATATATATTAATGAAGAGGATTTAAAAATAGATATTTAATTCATCTTAAAAGTTAATTTAAAATAAAATAAAAGACAACATTAAAGTAAGTCATCTCATTTATTATTCAATGTATATATGCATGCAGCAATCTCACCTTCCACCACCATATACAAGCTCGAGGATTTAAAAAATAGATATTAAAGATTTTTTTAGACCTATTATTTAATTCATCTTAAAAGTTAATTTAAAATAAAATAAAAGACAACATTAAAGTATGTTATCTCATTTATTATTCAATGTATATGTATGCAGCAATCTCACCTTCTACCATACAACCTCCATTCTGTCTTTTGTTCTCACATGACTTTGGCCTACGACTCCATGGAAATCTACGAGCAGTGCTTCATTTCTCCTTCTTCTGCATCTGCAACACACTTCTCTCTCCCATTAACCTTCTTTGATCTTATTTGGCTAAGGTTTCATCCAGTTGAGCGAATCTTCTTCTACCCTCTTCCCCTTCCTCACTCTAACCCTTCTTTTTTCTTTCACAAAGTGCTTCCAAATCTCAAAACTTCACTTTCTAGTACCCTTCAGCACTTCCCACCTTTAGCAGGAAAAATCATTTGGCCTTCTCATTCAGGCAAACCCTTCATCCAATTCAACCCTGGTGATGGCGTGTTATTGGTCCTAGCACAGTGCAACGATGACGCAAAATTCAATCACAGTTTGGACAATTCGCCCCGTGATGCCTCCGAATCGCGCTCTTTGGTACCGCACTTGGAATCATCAGATTCTCATGCCTCAGTTATGTCTTTGCAGATAACTTTTTTTCCAAACAAGGGCTTTTCCATAGGCATCAACTCTCACCATGCTGTTCTTGATGGAAAATCGTCAACCATGTTCATCAAGGCTTGGGCTTATGCATGTAAATCATGCGAAGATGAATCTTTGAACCCGGAGTTAGAGCCTTTATTTGATAGGGATTTGATCAAAGATCCAACTGGTCTTGAAACTGCGATCATCAATACCTGGGCCAAAATGGCATCCCAAATAGACCCTTCTGATACAAGCAACGGGCGAAGCTTAAGGATTATGTCACTACCAACCCAGGAAAACCTAGTTCGAGCCACGTTTGATCTGAAACGAGGAGATTTGGAGAAGATAAAGAAAAGGGTGTTATCGAAGTGGGAGTTAGTGGGGGAAGAAACAGTTTCAGGTTTTTCAAAACCAACCACTTTGTCTACCTTTGTTGCTTGTTGTGCTTATGTGTCTGTCTGCATCGCGAAAGCCACTCATGAAGCTCAAAATGGAGATAAATTTTGTCTAGCGTTCACTGCTGATTGCAGAGCTCGGTTAGAACCTCCAATTCCTGAGAATTACTTTGGAAATTGCGTGGCTTCACATATAGTGGATACAGAGCCACATGACTTTATAAAGGAGGATGGGGTGGTTGTTGTTGCCAAGAGGATTTGGAGTAAAACAAAAATGTTGGAGAAGGTTCTTACTGAAGGAATAGATACAGTGATTCCTAGGTTTGCAGCTATGTTAAGAAAGGGATTTAAGGGAATTGGTGTTTCAGGGTCCAATCGATTTGGTGTTTATGAAACTGATTTTGGTTGGGGAAAGCCAGCGAAGGTGGAAATAACATCCATAGATAGAGGTTTAACCATTGGTTTGGCAGAAACCAAAGAAGAGAAAGGTGGTGTTGAAGTTGGGCTAGCTCTGAACAAACATGTCATGGATCTGTTTCAAGAAATTTTTTATGAAGGGTTATGCATGGACTAAGGGAACTATAGGCGTCAATCCATATTATCATAATCAAATAATGGCGTTGTACTTTTCGTTTTTTACTCAAATTGATAATTTGTCATCGTTAAAAAATACTTTGTTAAATATCATTTTCTTATAAATAATATATATCAAATTGTTGTAAAAAAAAAAATCCTAATATGAAATTACCATTGTCTATATTCATTTTCGCAGATAAAGATGTGGCAGCAAGTGATTGAAGACACTGTTGTGGGTGCATGGTAAGAAGTCAAAATAAATAAGAATTTGACTATTAAATTTTGATAACTTCCTCTTATAACATGATGTGTCATCTTTTAAGTGGTTTTAAAATATTAAAAATGAGAAAATGAAGAAATAGAAAACCACTTAAAAAATGTTACCTAAAAGTGTAAGTCAAAGTTTTCAAAATTTAATAGTTAAAAAATTATTTTTCAATAAATAATTATTTATAACGAGATGTGAAAACCAACAAAATTCGCCGGCTGTGTGGTGTATTCATAATAATATATAAAAAAAATATACTAGTATCCTCTTTTATGTTTACTTTTCGTCTTTTAGTTTTATTTTTAATTATTATTTTAAAAATTAATTATTTTATAAATAATTTACTTTTATCTATTATTTTAAAAAATTCTTTTATTTTAACAGTTATTTTACAAATTTTTTTATACATATTTTATTTTATTTATTATTTTAAAATTAATTATTTTATTAATAGTTTATTTTTAATTGTTATTCTAAAAAAAAATTTAACAGTTATTTTATTTAATAATTATTTTAAAATTTTATTATATATTTAAAAAATAAATATTATAGATCTAAACTTAAATTTTTAGGAAAATTAAAAAAATGTAAACACATAAACACGATAATCTTATGTTTTCCTTAGTTTTGATAATATATATTCACTTTCACGATTATTAACACTAGATAAAATTAGTCTCGTATTCTAATTAGTTGGGGACTATCCAATATGTTATTTTTCTATTTTTTTTTATTTCTTACCACTCTAATTTATTGTAATAAATAGATAATTAAAGTTTTCTAGAAAGAAAAAATATATACATATAATAAATGCGACCAAAAAAAGTGTAGCAATGAATATATACATTAGTTAAAAGGAAGAATATGGAGAAAAAAGTTGTGGACTTATCATTCGTGCTAACAATTTGAAAAAATATGTTTTTAAAATTTTTCGTTAATTCACCAATTAATTTTATTAATTAAATTTAATATTCTAACTATGAATGGATCGTATTTATTTCACTCATTTAAAAATATTTTAAATTTATACAGTTGCAATTAATAATTAAATGATTAATTAATAAAGACATTTACTTTTATAATCAATAACTATATAATATGTATTAAAAAAATTTCGTTAATTCACCAATTAATTTAATTAATTAAATTTAATTTTGATTGTTTTTTATTCCATACGTTTTAAAAAATTTAAATTTATCAGTTGCAATTAAAAATTATATGATTAATTAATAAAGACATTTATTTTTATAATCAATAACTATATAATATGATTCTAAAAATTTTCGTTAATTCACCAATTCATTTTATTAATTAAATTTAATTTTCTAACTATGAATGGGTTATTTTTTATTTCATACATTTTAAAATCTTTAAAATTTATACAATTACAATTAATAATTATATGATTAGTTAATGAAGACATTTACTTTTATAATCAATAACTATATAATATGTTCCTAAAAATTTTCGTTAATTCAACAATTAATTTTATTAATTAAATTTAATTTTCTAATTATGAATGGGTTATTTTTTATGTCATATGTTTTAAAAAAAATTAAATTTAACAGTTGCAATTAGTAATTATATGATTAATTAATAAAGACATTTATTTTTATAATCAATAACTATATAATATGTTTCTAAAATTTTTCGTTGATTCACCAATTAATTTTATTAATTAATTTAATTTTAATGAGTTATTTTTAATTCCATACGTTTTAACAAATTTTAAATTTTAAATTTAACAGTTACAATTAATAATTATATGATTATTTAATAAAAACATTTATTTTTATAATCAATAACTATATAATATGCTTCTAAAATTTTTCGTTAATTGACCGATTAATTTTATTAATTAAATTAAAATGTCTAACTATGAATGAGTTGTTTTTTATTCCATACATTTTAAAATATTTTAAATTTATACAGTTACAATTAATAATTATATGATTAATTGATAAAGAAATTTATTTTTATAATCAATAACTATATATTATGTTTCTAAAAATTTCCGTTCATTCATCAATTCATTTTATTAATTAAATTTAATTTTCTAACTATGAATTGGTTGTTTTTTTTCCAAACGTTATAAAAACTTTCAAATTTAACAGTTGCATTTAATAATTATATAATTAATTAATAAAGACATTTATTTTTATAATCAATAACTATATAATATGTTAATTCTCCAATTAATTGTAAGAAGGGTTAAATATGTTTTTAATCCCTGAACTTTGTTCCAAATTGGGAATTTGTCCCTGTCTGAAACTTTCATATATCTTGCTCCCTAAAGTATAAAAATGAATGAATATAGTCCTTTTAACTCAATTATGTTTTTTTTTAGGTGTCGAACATAATTCTCAGTAGATATTGAACCAAGAATGTGTCAAAGAGGGTACAAAACTCCAATCAATACTAATATGAAAAGCATTCGACACCTCAAAGAAAGTTAACGTAATTGGGTTAAAAGGAGTATATTCATTCATTTTTAGAGTTTAGAGACCAAAATATGTCGAAGTTTCAGACAGAAAGGAACCCCAATTTTGGATCAAAGTTCGGAGACTAAAAACATACTTAACCCTTTTAAGAATTAAATTTAATTTTTTAACTTTGAATGGATTGTTTTTTATTCTATATGTTTTAAAATCTTTAAAATTTATACCGTTGCAATTAATATGCAATTAATAATTATATGATTAATTAATAAAGATATTTATTTTTATAATCAATTACCATGCAATATGTTTCTAAATTTTTTTATTAATTCACCAATTAATTTTATTAATTAAATTTAATTTTCTAATTATGAATGAGTTGTTTTTTATTCATATATTTTAAAATCTTTTAAATTTATACCGTTGCAATTAATAATTATATAATTAATTTTTAAAGATATTTATTAATGGATTGAATTTATTAATTATTTTAAATTTCTTTAATTATGAATGAAATTTTGATCGATGATTCGTTATTTTGAATAAATAAATAAATTTTATTTTAAATTATTCCTTTAATTATTATAAATATTTATTATATTTTATTACTTTGACCTACAATGTCAAGTTTCAATATTAATTTATTTTTATAATTATGGTGAATATAATTATTTTAATCATAGTAATTATATGTAATTGAACAAAAGATTTGAAATTGTATTTTAAATTATTTCCTTAATAATTAGACAATAACTTTTGAATTTGTATTTATTAAAAATATTTATTATATTTTATTGCGTTCATTTACGATGTTGGTTTCAATCTTAATTTACTTTTGTAATTACGATGAACAATTATATTTTAGATAGGACAATTATATTTTGACAACTAAATTTTTGACAACTTTTTCTTGTAAGGTGACATTTTCTAATTTGTTTTGGAAGATAGAGAAATGAAAAAATGGAAAAATGAAAAATCACTTATAAAATGTCACGTCAGATTGTGAGAGAAAGTTGTAAAAATTTAATTATTACAAAACAATTTTCCTTGTAAGATATATCATTTAGGTTTTTGAATCTATATATAAAGGGCGACAAATTATGAAAACCACACAAAAATATAGATTCAAATCAAATCATGGGTTCAAATCATGGGTGTAGTGCAAATGAGATCTTTGAAGGTCAAATTCACTTGTACAAACACTTGTATGCCCATGTACTAGATTCAATGAGTCTTAAATGGATGATTGAGCTTGGCATACCAGACATAATCCACAACCATCATCAACCCATTACACTTCCAGAGTTGGCGTCCACTCTTCAAATTCCGCTAACTAAAGTTAGAGGTGTGCAGAGTCTCTTACGCTACCTGGCACATTGTGGATTCCTTCAGATTGTAAGAATCCATCACCACACAGAAGAAAAGGAAGCATATGCTCTAACTGCTGCATCACAGCTTCTTCTCAAAGGCAGTGACCTTAGTCTTGCGCCAATGGTAGAACTTTTAACGAAACCACATGCAGTACATGCATGGTCTCAATTGAAGAAGTGGACTTATGAGGATGATCTTACACTGTTTGATGTCTCCCTAGGATCAAATTTGTGGGACTTTCTTGGTAAAAACCCAGAAAATAACAAGTTGTTCAATGAGTCAATGGCTAGTGATTCTCAAATGATGAACTTGGCATTAAGAGGTTGCAATTGGGTGTTCGAAGGAGTGGAGTCCATTGTGGATGTCGGAGGTGGAACTGGAACCACAGCCAGGGCTATTTGTGATGCATTTCCAAACGTGAAGTGCACTGTGTTTGACCGTCCACAAGTTGTGGAGAACTTGTCGGGAACCAACAATTTGAGATATGTTGGTGGTGACATGTTCGAATCTATTCCCAAGGCTGATGCAGTTCTACTCAAGGTAGGCATTTCTAAATAAATGTTTCCTTAACATCTTTCACCACAACAATTTTTTTTGTATATTAGAATACGAATTTACTATTTGATTCATGTTGTTAAAATTGGCATGAGGTATGTTATTAACAAATTTATAAATCTTTTTTTAGTTGATTTTGCATGATTGGAATGACAATGATTGTAAGAAGATATTAGAAAATTGCAAAGAAGCTATTTCTGATAAAGGCAAAAGAGGAAGAGTAATTTTGATAGAAACTGTGATAAATGAAGGCCAAGATGAGCACGGACTTACTGGACTAAAGCTCGCCATGGATGTGCGAATGACATGTCTTTTAAATGGAAAAGAAAGAAGTGAAGAAGAATGGAAGAAGCTGTTTATGGAAGCAGGATTTCAGAGCTACAAAATATATCCTTTGACAGGATATTTGTCTTTGATTGAGATCTATCCTTGAATAATGAAGTTATAGTGATGCATTTAGTAGTTTCTTCCGTGATGTATGCATCAAATAAAGTTGCCGCGTTTACATTTCTAGTACCAATAAAAAGGAGAATTGATAGGAAACAAAACTCTAAAAATATGAAATTTCATAGAATATGTTAAAGTGTTTGCTGTATTAAACTTGTTGTTTGTGCTTCTACTAAATCCGTATTTAATGTTTCATTCAATTCATCGTAAAGCTAATGTTAATATTTCTTAGCTCTATATAAATTCGAGTGGTAAGAAATGAGAAATAAAAAATAAACAGAAAAGAAAATTATAAATAATATATGAAAATTACCCTAAACCCTAAAAAAAAAAACTCTTCTTAGTCTTAGTCTGACATGTGTTCCATTTAATGGTTATTATGTCATTTTATCATCCAAAACTATTATCCCATTGACCAAAATACCTCTACTATATTTTTTATTATGAAAATATGACTCATTAAAGACCCTCACTACCTTTTTTATTTACAAAAATGTCAATGATTAAATATCTAACTATCTTTCTTGATTTACAAAAATGTCATTCAATAAATATCCTTACTACTTTTTTTAATTTACGAAAATGTAACTTATTAAATATTAACATTAACCACGATAATAATAATAATAATAATAATAATAATAATAATAATAATAATAATAATAATAATAAGAAGAAGAAGAAAATAAGAAAATAATAGATTAAAAAATGTTTTTATGGATAAATTAGATTATTACCAAAACGTGAGTAGATATGGTATTGAAATAATGAATAGATGTGGTGGGTTGTGATAAAGCATGGAGAATCCATTCTCCTTATTTTCACTAGTGTAAACATAGACGCTATCATAGTATCTGTGTATGTATTTTTTGAATTATATTAATAATTGATGATATTCTAATGTTATTAAGTTAATAAATAAAATAAAAGTATATTTATAAAAAATAATGTAAAATATATGGAGAAAATATGAGAAAAAATAACTGTTGATGAATGGTAAGAGAAAAAAAGAAGGAGATAATTAAATAATTTTATAAAAACTTATAAAAGTAATCGTTAATTTTTAAAAATTTAATAAATAATTAAATTATAAAAGGTAAAATTAAAATTATGAAATGTGAACACAAAAGAGAGAATCCCTTTTATATATAGTTATAGATGCATGTGTGTATTCTTTCGGTTGTCGTGATTTAACACAAGGCCAAACAAGTGCGCAAAATTAAGGGGAGAATCGATTCTCCTTATTAGCCAAATCAGTTATGAGATGAGTATAAGTGACGGGAATCAATTCCCTGCTTTTGAGAAGAGACTATAATCGATTATGTGATTCTGAAGTGAGAGACAATTGATTCACAAACCAGTTTAGCATATTTTTCACATAGAAGAATCGATTTCTTCGTCCTATAATCTATTTCCTACCATGATCTCGATCGATCTTTTGCATGTAACTCAAGGAATAGTATGGATACCTTAAGGTAATTGAATTTTTGATTACTAAATTTTGACAACTTTCTCTTACAATTTAAGTTACATTTTTTAAGTAATTTTTCATTTTTTTATTTTTTCATTCTCAATATTTAAAATTACTTGAAAAACACACATTATGTTATAAAAAGAAGGGTTAAATATATTTTGGGTCCCTTAACTTTCAATAAATTTTGGAATTAGTCTATTTTGAAACTTTGGACCAATTTAGTCCTTGATCTTTCGAAATACATGGATTTAGTCATTTTAATCAAATTTTGGTAGGTTTATTTGATGTTTCGTATGCATTTCAGGATTGTATTTGGATTGTTTATACTATTTGACACATTTTTACTTTAATGTTAAGTCAAATACTATTATGAAACGTACTTGAAATGTCAAATAAACTTAACAAAATTTGATTAAAAGGACTAAATCCACACATTTCAAAAAATGAAGAACTAAATTGGTCCAAAGTTTCGAAATGGACTAATTCCAAATTTTACTAAAAATTAAGGGACCAAAAATATATTTAATCCTAAAAAAAAATTGTCAAAATTTAATAATCAAAATATCATCTTCCGTAAGTTAATTGCATTTCGGCGACATTTGTAGTTTCATCTTACCGACGTGGCTTTCTCTTCACTTCTCCTTGCTTTTGAGGGTGAAGAGTGCAAATCACCGCTTACAACAAACACAACATTAAAGTTAATTTATGGTTTGAGAAAGAATGTCATTCTGTTGTTGTTCTCTCACAAAACTCATTTTGGTGATACGAAATAATTTTTTGGCCAACTAATAAAATTTATATTTTGGTGAGAAAATAATATCAAATTATTTTCTCACTAATTTATTTATCACAATTTTATGATAAAAAGTTACGAAAAAGTTATATAAATTTATAACTTTTTATTTATAATTTATATTTATTAGATAGTTTTTGAAAATTATAAATGATGTTTAAATAAAACAATATTATTTGAAATGAAAAATATTAATTAACTTATTTTACTAAAAGATTATTATATTTTATATTGTAATTTCTTTTATATATTAACTAGTATACTGACCTGTACGCACGGGACGTATTTGTTTTATTTTGTATATTAAATAATAAAATAGTGAAAGTATTGTAATGAAATATTATGAAAATTAAGTTATATTATTATAAATGTTGTTATTCAAGTAATGAAATAGTAAATCTAAGTGATGCAATAATAATTTCAGTTTTAAATATAATAAATAGAATTGATATCACAATATAATATAGTTAATTGAGCGAACATTTTTTTACTTTTTTTTATTTTAAAATCTTTTAGAATAATAATATAATTGCTATTATATTTATTTAACCATTAAAAATACTAATATTAATATTAATATAAATTATAAATTATAAAAATTTAAAAGATTAAAACTCTATTTAACAAAAGTATTTAGTATAACAACAGTTTTTACAATTGGAAAAAGCACACTTATAATAATAACACCATTATGAATAGTAATAATAATAATAATAAAAATAATAATGATACCAATAATAATAATAATAATACTTATGCTATAAATATTAATATTAATATTAATGCTAACACTAAGGCTAATGTCAACTATAATAATTTATAATTATATACAAAGATATACATTAACAACAAACAAATAAAAATGACAAGTAATTGAAATTCGATCCCGTAATAAATTAATTTAAGATGTGTGTCTAACTATAATAATAATAATAATAATAACAATAATATCATTATAATAATATCTCGTAGTGATAAAAATAATAATAATACAATAACTACATATATAAAGATATATACATTTTTTGTGTCCTCTTTTGTTTATATAATTTTATCCTCTTAATTATTATTTTTTAAATTAAAATAATTATTCATAACAAAAATTATTTGTATATTTTATCATTTTAATAATTTTAGTAACTATTTTTATAATTCAAATAATTACACAAATATAAAAATAAAATGAACAACAAAACAAATAAAAAGTGCAAGTAATTGAGATATGATCCCGTAGTAAATAAATGTAAAATGAGTGTTTAACTATAATAATAATAATAATAATAATAATAATAGTAACAATAATAATAATAGATAATAATAACACTAAAATAATATTGTGTAATGATAAAAAATAATAATAATACAACTACATATATATAAAGAGATAAATAAATAAACAACAAAACAAATAAAAGGTTCAAGTAACTAAAAGATGATTCATAGATAGTAAGTAAAAGTAAAATATGTATGTGAACATAATAATAAAAACTATTATAATAATTATAGTTCTAATTAATAATAATAGTAATAATAATAATAATAATCTATAACAATATACAAAGAGAATTTTCTTTTTTGTATCCACATTTTAAATACCAATTTTACCCTTTAAAATATAATTATTTATAAAATTTTTGAAAATTGACCGTTACTTTTACAAACTTTTTTATAAAATCGTCTATCTCTGCTCTTCCCTTTTTCTCTATTTATCAACAGTTATTCTCACATCTTTTCTGATATATTTCACTTTATTTTTAATAAATATAATTTTTATTTTATATATTATAACTTAATAACATTATATTATCATCACTTACTATAATATCACGTATATTCAAAGAATGCGTACACACAGGCGCGACAACACCTATGTGTACACTAGTTATAATAATAATAGTAATATAATAATAGAAATAATTGTAGTTAATAATAATAATAATAATACTTATAGTTGGTAGTAATATTAATCATAATAATGATAGTTAATAATAATAATAATAATAATTAATTATTATTATTATAATTAGAGCTGATAATAATAATAGTAATAACTATAATTAGAGTTTTAATTGATAATAATAACAATAATATAAAAATAAAATAATAAATATCATGAAAATTAGGTTATATTGTTTTAAATATTATTATCAATGAAATGAATTTGTAAATCCAGTTTTAAATATAATAAAAAAAAAATTAATATCACAATATGGTGTAGTTAATTGATTTTACAAAATAATTATAATAGTATATGACCCATGCGTGTATGCACATTTTTTTATTTATTGCAAATATGTTTAGAATAATAATATAATTGTTATTATATTTATTTAACCATTAAAAGAATAATAATATAAATATAAATTATAAAAATTTTAAAAGATTAAAAATCTATTTAGCAAAATATTTAGTATAATAACATTTTTTATAATTAAAAAAAGCACTTATACTAATAACATCACTATGAATAGTAATAATATTAATAATAAAAATAATAATGATACTAATAATAACAAACAAATGATAATAATAATGATAATGTTTATGTTATAAATATTAATGGCAATGCAAATACTAAGTTAATGTTGACATACTAATAATCTACAATTACATATAAATATATATACAACAACAACCAAACAATTAAGAAGGACAACTAATTGATATATGATCTCGTAGTAAATTAAATAAGATGTGTGTCTAACTATTATAATAATAATAATAATAATAATAATAATAATAATGATAATAATATCATTATAATAATAATATCCTGTAGTGATAATAATAATAATACCATTATAATAATATCCCGTAGTGATAATAATAATAATAGTAATAATAATAATAATAATAATACACTAACTAAATATGTAAAGAGATACACATTTTTTATGTCCTTTTTTTTGTTTTTACATTTTTATCCTGTTAATTATTATTTATTAAATTTAAATAATTATTCATAATAAAAAATTATTTGTCAGTTTTATTATTCTACTAATTTTAGTAACTATTTTTTTTTTCAATTCAAAAAATACCAAGACATAGAGATAAAATGAATATCCACGGGTACGAAAATGTACCCGCAGGTATCTACAACGGTAGGTAACGAATATTAAAAATGGATATCCACAGGTACAAATATTTTTTATACTTGCATGTTAACAGGGTGGGTACGGATATCATAGTATCCGTACCGTGGATACCCGTACTCGCTAAACTTTAATTCATAAAAATACCCATATATATATATATATATATATATATATATATATATATATATTAGTAAAAAAATTCTGACCTAATTTTTTCTAAGCTGCACATCTTGTCTTCTCTTCTGTCTTCATTCTTCCAACTTCAAGTATTGGTACATTGTCTTCTTTTAGGTACACCCCTTGACATTATTCTCTTTTCTTTCTTTAAAATTGGGCATATACATCAAACCCTATATAGACAGTGACATTTATAGTATGTTTGTTGTCAAATGATGGAATCAAAACAAAAATACTTAACACGTGGCAGTTGAGTTTTATTATTTGTTTATTTTGTTTATTTTTCAGGAATCAATCGGAGAAAGTGAGTTTATTGATAAAAGCACTAATTAACAAATTTTCATTGTGTTGAACGTCATTTATATTTATTTTTATAATTATTTGGACTTGTATGAACTTGAGTTTATTTGAACTTTATTTAAAATTTATGACAGTGATATATTTTATTTTATTTTATTTGAATTTATGATTAAATATTTGTTTCTTAAATAATTTTGTAAATATTCACGGTATCTGTGGATACATGTGGATATGAAAAAATAGGCGGGTACCCGACGAATATGGGTACGAATACGGGACAGATATTTATCCAAGTAGGGTATGGAGGAATTACTACTCGTACCCTACCCGCCCTGTTGACATCCCTAAAAATGTGTATCTAACAATAATAATAAAAATAATAATAATAATAATAACTATTATAATAATTATAATTCTTAATAATAATAATAATATAATAATATTAGTACTATAATAATAGAAATAATTATAATTAATAATAATGATAATAATATTTATAGTTGATAGTAATAATGATTATTAATTATAGTTGATAATAATAACGCGTGACGAATCTTGACCAATAATTTTGGAGGAGCCAAAATAATTTATAGTAAAAATTTTTGAACTCATCAATAATTTATTCGGAATAAAAATCTCTAGTTATTTCTTTTTGAATGTAAATAACCATATTGCATTGAAGAAATTCCTCTTTCATCTTATTCCGAATTTTGTTTTGATAATCTTCGTCGTAGAAAATGAAACATTAAGAGTTAAATAAAATGAATTAGAAAATCAATCAAGTAAAATATCTTTAATTTGTTTGTTTTTGTCAAAGATTGACATAATTCAATAATGATCGACAAATCCTTCAAATTTGAATGGGTATGAATATCAACATTGAAATATTGAAGTGAAATTTTAAACTAATCATATATTTATCAATATACCTATTTTTTTAAGTTTAAGACAAAAAAATAATTTATCATAATCTAATAAAAATTGAGATGTAATTACTAACAAAAATATATAATAATAATAATATTACATATTACAAATAAGAGTAATAACTTTACTACTAATAATGTTAATAATACTAATAGTAATAATATATAATAGTAACATATAATAATAATAATAATAATAACTATTATTATTATTATTATAATAATACTAATATTTGTTATAATTTTACTACTATCACTATAAATAATATTTATAATAATATTATTATTAATAATTAGAAATATTAATACTTATAAAAATAATACAAATAATAATATATTTATAATTAATATTATAGTTAAAATTATATAGTAAAAAACTTTGAACTCATCAATAATTTATTCGGAATAAAAATCTCCGGTTATTCTTTTTTGAATGTAAATAACCATATTGCATTTAAGAAATTCATCTTTCATCTTATTCCAATTTTTGTTTTGATAATCTTTGTTGTAGAAAATGAAACATTAAGAGTTAAATAAAATAAATCAGACAATTAATCAAGTAAAATATCTTTAATTTGTTTGTTTTTGTCAAAGATTGACATAATTCAACAATGGTCGACAAATCCTTCAA
>Ga0214543_1003059_pt1 | contig 32658 bp, 13 predicted proteins | sample CNSS2metaG_FD_160094 | JGI IMG/M metagenome (GOLD analysis project Ga0214543, IMG submission 160094) | Root nodule microbial communities from cowpea collected in UCLA plant growth center, Los Angeles, California, USA - CNSS2 | ecosystem: Host-associated > Plants > Roots > Nodule | place: USA... | reverse complement strand
TTATAAAAATTAATATTGAAGTAGTTAGAACACGGGTACGGGTATGGGTACGAGATTATACCCGTTACCCGGTGGGGATGGGGATGGGAAAAAAGTTTGATACCCGTTGGGTTTGGGTATGGGGATGAAGATGAATTTTTTATGCGGGGATGGGTATGGGATAGCGAAACCCGTCCCCGCCCCGCCCCGCCCCGTTGCCATCCCTAACCACCACCTCTTTATTTCCATTTTATATTCACATAATATTAATCTTCTTAATTATTCAAATAATAAAAAAAAATCAGCACTTGTTTTGTTCATTTTTCTTCCCTAAACTATTCTGATATTCCTGAATTGTTTTGCTTAACTGTAACTATGTAACATGATTTATATATTTAATGATTATTTATTACGAAGTTTAGTTCTACAAAATTAATATTTATACTGGAAAATAGATTGACTAAAATACTAATAAAGTAATTAATATAGGTTAATAGAAATTAAACTCTCCTTCACAATAGCAATTAATGTGAGATTAAAAGAACATGGGACCACACAAAAAAAAATTCAAGCATATCTCTTTTGCAAATTAATTGTAAAATTAAATAAATACTGGAAAATAAAATTAATCTTGTCTTTTCTTCTTAACAAATTTGTTATTGGTTTGAAATATCTTTATTAGACAACATGGTTTGTTTTTTTCTTTAACAACATTTAAATCTACGACTTTGCTACAAGGAGATCGAATCCTATACTACTATGTTCACAAACTTGATTTTGTTTGTTTATACGTAATTTTTTTTTTTTTTTTTTTTTTTTTTTTTTTTTTTTTGTGCACCTGATCAATATTGATTATTATTCTTTGGTAAAGATCACATGAATGTTACACGCGAGGTTCTCAATTCCAATAATTAACACGTGTTGTCGCATATAATATATTCATAAGAAATTATTTTATTAATATTTTAACAATATTATTACAATCTATTTCCTTACATTGCTATAATTTATGATTCTATGTTATCGACGATGGTTTTTCTAATTACGTTGTTTTCTGAAGTGGCTTTAGAAAGTAAAGAAAATAATTATAATAATTGATGACAAAATTATTTTTGATATTTTTGTGTATATGAATAATAAATCGAAGATCCTTGAAATATCAATGCTATTTTTTTTTAATGACTGGCATTGTTTTATTTTTACTACCTTTTTGGATTAGCCTAACATATTTATGAAAGATACATATTTGTTCAAGAAGATAGTAGATACATGGTTGAATGAATCTTGTAGTAGGAAAGTAAAATCAGATTTGAATTAATTTATTCAACCTATAAACATTACATCAAATCTTAATTAGGCTGAGTTAGCGTGATTCAATCAATTTTTTATCACATATATTTGTCCAAATAAACTTAAAAATTTATTATGTTTTTAATTCAAATATTTGTTAATAATAAGCATGTAAAAACTTTAAATGAAAAATAACTACACATATAGAATTTATCCTAAATTAGTTATGGAATTAAAATAATTTAAAATTATTCATCACAAAGCATGTAAGTAACAAAATATATAATTGTACAAATTCAATTGTTAGAAATAAAAATAAAAATTTAAACCAAGTAAGGTGATTCTTATAAAAATTAAATAAAAGTGTCAGTAATTAAATGAATTTGTTTTGATATTTGACTTTTTACCTAAAATTGTAACTAGTCACCTGGCACACCATTTAAAATTACATTTGAACAAGGGTTGCAGTGGTCCAAAAAACAAATAGACTGGTGTGTAATTAAGAAAGGTATAGTTTGAAAAATAACAATAACCAATGTCTGCGTACCCATAAAAAAAAAAAAGAAATAATTCCTTTAAAATTATTCCAAAAAAAAAATTGATTCTTTCTATTTGTTATATATACATACTTGGTAAGAGCAAAAAAAGTTATACCATCTATAAAGGTATCATTTTATAAGGATTAACTTACAAATTAAATTTATCATATTTTTTCTTAATTAATTGTATAAAACTTGTTATATAAAAATTAATAATTTTTTTACTTTAAAATTGATTCTTTTGTATGGATACTTACCTGAAAATAAATCACTGAAATATCTCTATTCACTTTTTTTACTATATTATTTTATTTTGATAAATTAAAATTTAATTAATACATTATAATTTTTAAATATAATATATTATACTGATAGGCGGGTAACACATCTATCCATTACATTTTTCCTTATTATTATTCAACCTTTTCCTTTTTTTATTTTCAGTTTATTTAATTTTTAAAATTAATACTTATTTCTTCTGTATGGATTTTCTGTTAATGAAATATTATGAATAGAATAAAAAAACTAGTTGTATAGACTAAGAGTTGGAATTCTGATTGTGGATAACTAAAAAAATTATATATAAAGTTGAAAAAGTTCTTCTTACTTGTCTCTTCGTGCCGGTAATCTTGGACTTGTTGTGATTTTTGTTGAGTTTACACAAACAATAATGCATTAATTTCATATATTCATTCATTCTTAGCACAACATCATAGACATTTTGATGCACACACCATAAGTCACTTAACTTTGTACAATTTTTTCAACTCTTATAATTAATTGAATTGTTTTTATGTTCCATATATATTGTTAGACCAAATCAAACCTAGTTGGTAATGTCATACATCAATCTCTCTAGAAATTAAGATTATCATTGAATTTAGTTGCAAGGTCAGTAACTCCAAGATAAATGCATAACATTCCAAAATATATATCATGTTAGAAAGATACTGATGTTTTCATTTCATACAAGTAACATGTGTCTTGGAAATTACATATGGAATATATATATATATATATATATATATATATATATATATATATATATATATATATATATTATGAAATGATATGTTATCCTATTTCATTTTGTCAAATTAAGTTTGATTTTAAATATTTTTTTTAAATATAGTATTAAAGTATATAAAGTGTAATTTTTATCTTAATATACACTTATTTTGTAGAGTTAAATTATAATTTGTTAAGTGTATTTTAAATTTGACTCAATCTTATAAAATCAATTTATGGGAGAGATTTGCACCTATTTACATATACTGTAATTTTATTCTATCTTTGAATGATATAAAATTTTTATCACACCTTACACGGAGGCATATAAATATCTCTATACCATTATTTAGAAAAATAAATTTTTAACTAACTTTTTCTCACAATCTGAGATGACATTTTTTAAGTGACTTTTCATTTTTTTTTCATTTTTCTATATTTCAAAATCATTTAAAAGATGCTATCTCGTATTATTAAAATTTAGTTATCAAAATATCATTGTCTTTTTATTTATTACACCTTAATTGTCCCACTCGATCATGATTATTTGATATAATAAAAGTTGCAAATTTAGAAAGAGGACATCAAGACATACGATAGTGGTTATTGCCATATGAACTGTGGCGGGCAGTGACTAAAAGAAAATTTAACGTAACAAGAAACAGTAAATTTGTTGGGAGGCAAAGAATTAACCTTAACTCTAAATATCACGTTAAAAAAAAATAAATTTCAAATCTAACTCAATTTTATCAAATTAATTTATAAGATGAAAGTCGTATCTGTTTATATACCGTAATTTTTTAAATATGTGAAATCTCATGTTTCTTTCGCTACTTTTAATAAGAGTATGCATGTTTATATTATATAAGGTATCGTGAGCTTAAAAAATGCTAATTTCCGGGTAAATATTGTTTTTAGTATAAATATATAAGATAGTTACACCATTTAATGAGTTTAATTATGATTATAGACTTATCCATCCGATAACAATTCTTTTTGTCTAACTTTTATTCAAAAGTTGATTTTATCTTAACAAAATTATCAAGTTGAAAAATATAGTTTGGGGTGATACCTACATATTATTCAACGGTAGCGTGTAAAAACCCTAAGATAGAGATAGAAGAAAATTCAACTCTTCTTAAAGAAAGTGTTAGATCTAAATTTTTGTTTAGAAATACTATTAAATGCTAAGGAACGACCATTTTTTTTTGTAGCTCCTTAAAGCTCATTTAAACCACTAAATTATAGTTTGTTTTCTGACCTAATGGCATAGAGTTAGGAAATATTAGAGTAAAATATATTTGCTAAAAGAAGAAAAATTTCACAATATAATGTTTTAAAACTAACTTTAGGTATTTGAAAAGAAAAAAAAAATTAAACACTTTCATCTTGTAGGGAAGCAAATAGTTATTTATATCTTTTTAAAAGTGACAAATTATAAATCTTTTAGTAACTAAATTAATGTTTCACTCAAAATATTGGGTTCATATTTTAGAATATCAAAGTCTCTTAAATGTTTCTCACCAACATCAAATTAGTCTAACGTTATTCTTCATCTCAAAGTTGTAAATAGTAGATTCTATTTAAATGTGAATTTTTGCATCAAAGAAACTTAGTTAATGGGCGTGTCCAAAACACGCTATAATTTTTATATAACGTTAATTTTTTTCCTTATTTTAAATATTATATACGATGAATATTTATGGTCTATATGAAATAATGAAAAAAATTAAAAATTAAAAACCACTTATTAATTTTTTTTATATGCGATCATTTAAGAAATATAAATATATATATATATATATATATATATATATATATATATATATATATATAATATTTAACGTAAAAATGGCAACATGCGTGGGTTTTAACGTTGATGTAAACATACTATTTATCACTTATGTACTTTAATTTTGAATTAGATATAATATACATCGTACGTTTTAAACTAATACTTGAAAGGGGAGAAAAATAATTCAACCATAGATAGATATACAGAGTTGAAAAAATGGAGCCAAAAATTAATAGAAGAAAAAAAAAAATATATATATATATATATATATATATATATATATATATATAAACTCAAATTTAAATAGAATTGATTAGTATTGTAATGAATATTTTAAAAATTGCAAATTGAGAAATTTTTAAGAACTTTAAGTGGTGTATTTTGTATACAATTGTCGCTGAGATTTAAAACCGTTGACTTCATGGATACTATGTAATCAAGTGGCTTTAATAACTCAAAAGGAGAATGATAGAATAGTTTTACGCTAAATATTTAACTCTAAAAAACTAATTTTGTTAATTAGAGATAGTGTCATCTGGTGTATTATAATAACCTAAATAATTTATAAAAAATATATATGATATATATATATATATATATATATATATATATATATAAACTGGTAGTGAATTATTAAAAAATTTACATTCATTCTCTACACACTAATATATATATATATATATATATGTTTTTAATATAACGATTAATTAAAATTATGATTTTTTTTAGTATAATACATCATATAGTTGTCATAATCTACACGTATAATATGACATTTGTAACCACTATCTTTTATATTGTCATACTATTATTTAAAGTTGTATCATTTTGAAATTTCACTTTATATAATATTTTCTTTTTTAATTTTATGAAACTAATTTCCCCTTCATTTGATTTTTCTTTCACTATTTAGGTTTTGCACAAGATTTTATCTCTATATAGAGTTGCTCCGAAGTTCATTTATTGACTATTGTCATAAACTTTCTTCTTTAAAGACAATTTCTATTTATAAAAGTATTTGAAAGAGTGATTAGAAAATCTTTAACTAACCATTGTGAGACGAAGAGAAGTCATTGATTATAATGTTACTTCTATTCTCCTAGACCTAAGGGTTGTATTATATATTTTGCATACAACATTGAATGCATGCCTTTATTTGAAGGAACATTTCGAATCTCAATATAACTCATGATGTAAGTCAAACTACTTTTATCTCAACAAAAGTAAATGTTAGTAGTGTATGAGACGAATGAATTATGAAAAAATAAGAAATTATTTTCTTGACGAAACTGTTTGTATGAAACAACTTTGACATATTCTTCCAGAGACTTTTTAATATTGATATTCTTTGTGATATTTACTTGATATTCAAATGATAGAACATTATATATAAACATGGTAAAAACATTTATATGCTAAGAGTAATATTATGTAAGCTCTTGAAACACATATTTTATTGTCTATCTCAAACAAATGTACATAAGATATTTTGTGTTTGTTGTCATTTTTTTTTATCAAACAAAAAATTGTGTATCATGAATTAATATTGAGACAAATTTATGTTTTAATACTTTGTTGTAATCTCTTAATCATGGGATTTATTAATATTTTATCTAATAGAGGATAAAAGAGAAAATCAAAACATAAATACCTAAAAAAAAGCACAAGATATATTCTCTACTATTTTAAAAGAAAGAAAAACAAAAAATAAATGGACATTTGACATTAATGGTATGGGTAAAATAGTCATAAAAAAGTCAATTTTATACTTGTAAAGAGAAAGAAAAAAAGAATAAAGGATGGTAAAACATAGTGCACTAAATAAATGTAAAATTTTGTTATGTATTATTGTCCTTATCTTTCAAGCCACAAGAATTATGATCTAGACACCACCTTAAATATTTCCTAAAATGTATGGAATTGTAATTTTCTAAAGCAACAAGAGTTGATTCAATGATGTGAATGGAATTTGTTGTTATTGCCACCATTTTGTGTATGAAGAAAGATTACTATAAAATAATATGATTTGAATGGTTGTATTGTATATGTAACAAACCTATGTTTGTTTCACCAAACCTATGGCCAGGCTCTATGTTGTGAAAATTTATCCTACATGTCACAATAGAATTTTGCTCACCTTTAAAACACACTTTCAAAATTCATGTTTAATTCTTGAGAATAATTTTTTTTAATTTATTTTTTTATTACAATTTATATATATTCCAATAGTTCTATATATTCCAGAGTTGAAATTAAAAGTAATTTGAATACATTTTCATCTTTCAAATAAATTTCAATTTTCGATAATTACACATCATTTAAAAGTTGAAGTAAATTTTAATTTAAATACATTTTTTTAACTTTTCAAAGTTTCTTTTAATAACAATATTGAGATAGGTCCAAAGGGTTTAATTCCCTCCTCACTAACTTGAAAGAAAAAAAAGGTTGTGGTTTAATTTCCCTACTAATACAATTCACGTCTAGCATTTGTAGACAAAAAAAAAACAATATTAATATTAATATATTAAAAAATATTGAAAAAAATAGACGGTCTCGACTCTTATAATATATATAATTTGATATTAATTTCTTAAAAAGAAATCAGACAATTCTATATTAAAATTGTTGAAGATTAAGCTATCTTCCAACCAACACCTAATTACAAAATGATTGGCATGTTGAAATCTCTTACATATGCGAAGATAGTCTATAAAAATCGAATGTAAGTGTTTAAAAATAGAGCAATATACATTTTATTTTTGGTGTAGATATAAACATATACCTTGATACATGCATTTGAGTCTAAGTAAGTAGCTACATTTGTTTAAAAAAAAATGTTTTGGAGAATCTTCTATCGTTGTCCAAAATGATAATTTATATTATACACATAACAATTCCGCAAATTGTAATAATTAATTTGTTTCCGCAGTGTAGTTGCCGTACTAGGTCATCCATTGTTTATGTTACTTCTTCATCTTAAGCAATCTCAATATAAAATTTCTTTGCTACAACTTATCTTTTCTTTGACTCTATTTTTTCCTTTTTTTTTTTTTTTTTAATGTATGACTCTACCATAGTTTGGCAATTTTATTCAAAATAAAACAGCGATATTGTTTATCATTTCTTTCACCAAATGATAAAACCCCGTTTTAAAATGTGAAATGCAAACCCTTTTTCCGTACGAAAAATTCAATAAATGAGACTTTACATTAGGTCAACGATGGTACGCATTCCGGTTCGAAACACACATTGTCCGTTTGCAAATTTCAGTTATATTTATGTACACTTTAAAACATAATATCAATGTTTAATGTTTAATTAGTTAGATAGTATCTATTTATATTTAGATGTGTTAGTTTGATACTTATTTTTAAAAATGTATCAATTCAGTTTAAATTTTTAAAAATATGTCTCAATTAAGTAATTTTTAACAAAAAAAATATTAACATCGTTAACGATATTGATATTTAACATAACTTATAAAATTAAGTATTGATATTTATATCAAATTTTAGTGGTAAAAGTCATGAATTAAGTTAACGATTTTAACAATTTTTGTCTCAAAGAGACCTGATTAAGACGCTTTTTAAAAGATTGAAACTAGATTGACATATTTTTAAAAGCGAATACCAAACTGACATATTTGATATCATCTTACTAACTAAACCTAATATTAATTTTATCTAAATTTCTTTTAAATTATGTATCAAACCAGCTCTTTATATTATTTATGAGTTGTTTTTTTATTAAATTGAAATATATTTTGTTTTGTTTGGCAAATTTACTCAAGAAATAAAAGAAAATAGTAGTTGTATTTTTATATTTTTAACAAACAAAATATTTTGTTCGCACTCTTTTATATTAGATATATTTTATTTATTTATTTACTAAAACATTAAATATATTTGTACCAAAAGTATGTATACATTTATTTTTTTGTCAATTAAACCCATTTTACTATATCTGCATTAAAAAAAGTAAGTCGAAAAAAGTTGGAAACACGACTATGTACACTGTATACAGTTGTAAACGTTGACCGTTTAGTATATATTATAATTACAATAACTTCAAAAGGTTACTAGAAAAAGTTCTAATAGTATTTTGATTAACTGAAAAGATATTTTAAGTAAGTTCTTACGGAAGTTGAAATAAAAAATAACATATGAAAATAAATTTATCTTTCATATTAATTCGTTTTATAAATGATGATAGAATTAATTTATAGAACATTGACTTTAATTTATCATGTTAAGGAGACTAAAAGGTATAACAAGTGAAATGTAATTTACCATGTCACATTACCATACAAAATCTGTTATGAAATTTAAATCTTATTACGAAATATTAATCTTTACTTTTTAACGTTTTAAAAAAACTTAATTAAAAGGCAACATACACTTCTTTTAATCACAATCAGAAAAATTATTCGAAAAAAAAGGTATTGTACTTACTGGCCTAATATTTTGCCCCACAAGTTGGTTTTATTGGTAGATTTAAACATGGTCTAACTTTTAGTAGATAACTAATATTTTAATGATTTAATTAAGTTTAAAGTCTCTTATAAATTTAGATATTTTAAATTAGTCTTTATTAATTTTGTTTGGTATATTAACTAACTTTTATATTTTTTTAATTCAGTTTTTATCATTTAATTTTTCTATGTAATTGAATCCTTATTGGTTATGTTTGATATAAACTATTTTAAAAAAAATTAATTAAATTTTATCATTTAATTTTTCTATTAAACATATATTATTTTGTAAGATCATCTTATTTACTTGAAAAAAGTGAAATTTTATAATTAATATAAAATTATATTGCAACTAATCACTGGTGGGAAAAAGTTAATTTACATCAAATAAAATTGGTTTTGGTGCAATCGTTGTAAAGACAAACGTTTTGTAATAAAGGTGGATACATGTTACACCAATTTTTTAATTGACTTTTTACTTAAGTTGTTTATAATAAATAACTAATGTATTATTCTATTAAAACCCATTAAGTATTAAAACCTATTAAATATAGAATAATAATATTTTGACTCATTTTTTTATCTACTCTTAAATCACAATTTCAGTCTTCCTTTAATTATCTATTTTGATATCTTTTAAATGGTATAATGTAATGATCCAAGTGATAGATTAAAAGTGATAGAAAAAATAATCTAAAATATCATTATCTTTCCTTTTGCTGTTTCCAAAAACCTACATTTTGACATTTTTACTTTGCTAACAAGTCATCAAGTTATCATCCAAGGTATTTTCAACTATAACAATAAAGGTTATTCGTCTCATAATAATATCATTTTTGTATTAACTACTACACTTCTCATTTTTTAACATAGTGAAGACAAATAACACAAATAAACAAGACAATGGAAACTTAAAAACTTAATTAAACCTATTTAAAAGTCATTGGAGCCATATTTTTAAATTAGTTTAAAAAACTAATATGAATGCTCTTATATCTAGCATTAGTGTTATTCTTGACTTTAGGATGATTACGAGGGCTAGGAACCCTTGTTTTATCAAGAGTTTCAAGACATCAGTACCCAGTTTTTCTAACTGTGATTGCTATGATTGAATTGTTGCCTTGTATGTGTCTATGCTGTTTTGGTGGAAATGGCATTATATGGAGAGATCTAAACATTGAGTAGATAGATACATCATTTCCTAAAATCTACTGCAGTGCTATTAATGGCTGATGATGGCATGTGTTCTCTATAACTTGAAAACATTTCTTTTTCTTCTTATAATCAACAGATTCCTCTATATAACACGTATAGTTTCTCATTCGACTATATAATTAACTTCGAAGGGAATGAATCAATGAATAAAGACACTGTTATAGAATGAATCATCACAAGAAACTGTAATCCAAACATAACCAAGAACAAACAACCACATCGAAACCATTCATAGATTTACAACTTTCTCAAATCTGCAAAATATTAATCAGCATTTGTTGAGTTTGTGTATATTTAACAATAACCAAGACTAACTGAGATTCGGTGTATTCTGGTTAGAACCTAAGTATAAATAATTTGAAATTAACAAGTTAAAATAATGTTAGATCAGTAGAAAGATAAACGTGTTCGTATGCCGTATCCAATCCAGTCAGACAACCAAAGAAACAGCAGAATGAGATTCTTTGAAAAAGCAGAGACCACCTACTGAGATTCATCGTGTTCCTTCTTTTTAGAAGATCCACATTTCGAGAAAACGTTATTGATAGGAGTAGTAGGCACGGGTATCAATTTCCCAATCACAGCAAGAGGCCAACTGAAAAGTATGAAGGAAAGAGTATCAGGGGTGATATCCTGTGACCATTTCTGCATAATAATCCTTTCGAGCAAATGCTAGCGAAGACTTAAACAATCAATTCAAGACATTTCAAGTTTTCACTCTGAAAAATTATTCAAAAGAAGCATGCAAAGAAAATCATAAAATTAACTGACCTAATGAATCCGATGATAACACAGATGATCCACTGCTTCCAATTTAGCCTCACTGTTTTTGTAAACTTGCCCAGGAATTCAATGATGACGATCTGAAAAACAGAGCAATTTTATGTCGCCCTAAGACACATTTCACAGCCATGGCTTAAAACTATCAGAGGAGTGGTAAGACTAACCTGAAGCACAAGAGTTAATCCAATTATACCCATAAAGAGGTAGTTTCTTGTGACTCCTTTAAATATGTTGTATTCATCTGGCTTTCGAGCATTAAATTCATTAAATATCTGCAGATTTGAAAGAATTTTGTCTTTCTCGTCACTCATCAAATACAAGAGAATAAGAAGAAAAACAACTTGACCACAAATATAAGGAGCAAAAGCAAAATGAATTGGGAAACATATCCCATGCCATTCCACAATCAAAGCGATTTAGTAGCAATATAAATTGCAGGAACAATGAGGCAACAATCAAGCAACAACGGAAAAACAATATATTATAGGCAAGCCACCCAAAGGAATGGAAATACGTTAGTTAGTTCTCTTACTTCATATCAATACATATGAATAAGTTTATCTCAGAAAATTAAACACCAAGTAAACCGCTTCTAAGTGACTAAAAAGTTCCCAACACTTCCGAAAATCATGTATCTAACGACAGAACCAGAGCTAATACGCAATTATGAATATTGCATAAGAGCATAAATCAGGGTATGGCTAGTTTTAGGCCAATAAAGCAGCCTCCAAACGCCCTCAATCATTCAAAGCTTCCAAAATAAATTATTTGAAGAAAAAAGCTATGTCAAAAGAATTTGTATAGAGTTGTTTTCTCGTGTTTTTTATATCACTCAAAATGTTTATTACTACCAATGGCCAATTTTACATCCAAGTTATAAACATGTATCCTGAATATGAATTAATTTCTCCCTAAATATCTAGTTAATAAGGTTAGTTGATTGAATTAGTAAGGCAATTTGCCAATAAGAATAGCTATCTGTATTTTCCCATTGAAAGGTCATGAAGACTTACTTGACAGAGAACAAATGCGTTAAATATCAAAGTGTTCTTCACTTTGATTGCATGCACATTGTTGTCATGGTTCAAACCCAGTATGCTTCTACCTCGGAAATTGAGTACAAGCAAGACAGACACTTGGTACATTGCCTGAAAGTTTCCAAAAATTATTGATTTAGACTCAATAAGTAATTTGTATTTCCTGATGCTTCAAAATCCGCAGAAACTACAAGGGGTACTGATAAATAAGAAACATAATTCACCTGTATCAGTAAATTCCTCCACATAATATTTGTTATGAGAGGCTCTCTGAAAGAAAGCAAACAATTTGTCAATTCTATCTCATATACTAAGCAGCACATAGGTATCATCTATTGTTTTGGTAATAAAATTGTAAACTACTGGCCCATAATCAATAAAGAAGAATTTGAATATCATGTAATGAGAGAACAGTACAAACACAAAACTAATGGGCTCTGCACAGAATTTGCATAGCTTTAGTAGAGCGTGAAATATTCAACAGATTTTCAATTCTTTTATGGATATCTCAATTTTTGTTTTGTGCAATATTCTCTTCAAATTTCTTTCTTCTGAAAGAATCAAAATTATGTTTTGATAAAAAAGCTGCAATATTCTACAGATCCACGCATCCATAAATTGAGCCTTCAGTAACAGTTTAATGCCGATTGACAACTCTTATTTTTTTTGTTTCAGAGGGAGGTTTTGCATAACTTAATATGACTGGATTGTAGTTCAATTGATTATAACATTCATTTTTTGCTTTCCTTCAGTGATATCTGCTTTTGTTCTTGCATATTATCCTCTCTTTAAATACATTTCCTCTATTAAAATATCCCAAAAAAAAAAAAACAGAACAAGAATTTACTTTCCAACTGTCTTGATACTGTCTAATTTTCCAAGCACTATGTAATACTATAGCAATAAAATTTCTGAGACTTTTCAAACAAATGCCATCTGAAGTACCCAATAAGAATCATAAACATAAATATCTGACCTTCGACCAACTGGAGATCGATCCATGAGGTGATCAGTTGGCGGTTCCGTTGCCAGGGCTAGTGCCCCCAGGGTGTCCATGATAAGATTTACCCAAAGAAGCTGTAGAGCAATCAACAGACATTTTTAATGCCATCCTAACTTCATATGTGGCCATAACCCAGAAAGAGAAATAGAAAATCAACCTGCACTGCATTTAATGGAACATCACCAGTAGAAACTGCAGCAACAACATTTATCACTAAGGCGGCCACATTTACTGTAAGCTGAAACTGGATAAATTTCTGAATATTTGCATAGACAGATCGTCCCCATCTGACAACCTACAATCATGGAGAAACAAAATGTCATTATCAGTGGTGCTTCAAATACAAATGAACCTCAATTCTATAAAAATAAAACTCTCATTATACAGTTATTAATCAAAAAGTGCATTTCTAATACTAGTGACAGAAAAACAGCAACTGAAGAGGTGAAGAGCTGACATTCATCACTGCTAAGAACAAATCAAAATCCCTCAAGGTAGTACCGACCTTTACAACTGAAGCAAAATTGTCATCCAAAATAATGATATCAGAGCTCTCTTTGGCAACTTCTGTTCCTTGGATACCCATTGCAAGACCTATATCAGCCTATATCAAAAAATATATAGAATTACAAAGAAAGAAAATAAAAGCTAGTTCACTACATGAGAAAAATACTCATGCACTGGAATGATAATTCAAAACTTTAAAATTAAAATAAAACTGAATAATCTAACCACTAATAGGAATTTTACGAATATACAACAATATTAATAGACATACCAGCCACACTATCAAACTAAATGAACCATTACTATCAATGTCATCATTGTAATGGATACTTACAAACAATACAACCACGTGCCCAAAAGTTACAAACATAAGCTTCAAAAAATTGTAAATACTATGCAAACCTCATGAAGGGCAGGAGCATCATTTGTTCCATCACCAGTTACAGCTACAACATGACCCTTCCTCCTCAATGCTTGTACTAGCAATAATTTGTCATTGGGAGATGACCGTCCCATTACCTGTTACACAGTATTGGTAATAAATGTTATTCGCAAAAAATATACTACTATAAGAGCACAAAAGCAAGGTTGTCATAGTAATTTTATTCTACCAATATCCTATCAGCAATTTCATCTCTCTCTGCATCTGATAAGCCACGAAATGTTTTTCCTTCAATGATGTTTGGTTCTGTAGCATCAGCGAATGAACCAAGTATTCCACATTCCACAGCAATTGCTTTTGCAGTTTTCACATTGTCACCAGTTACCATTTTCACCTGTGATTAGAAATCCAAACCACAAAAATAAAAAATCAATTGGAAATTCATTAGCAAAGCATATTTCAATTCTTAATTTAAATACTCAATTAGTATAATATTTGAGGAAATCAAATAAAGCTAGTGTTGGTTTTTGAAATCTTAAAGGCTTCAAAATTCAAAGCAATGACACACTTATTTGGTTAGTGCAGTGAGAAAATGGTATTGTAGGCACAATGATAATAAATCTGTTCTTATTTATGTAGCCTACAAAAATAGATGGTTTATCTTCTATTGAGAGGATAGAAACTTAGTAACTCGGTCCATCTAACAAAAGTTGTCTTTATTTTTTCTGTCTAACGAGGTGATGCCTATGACACCAAAAATTCAAGAGCCATACAACAAAATGTGTTAACTGTGTTGTCAAATAGAAGAGAGGGTAGAGTGATGTGGTTTCATGAAGACTGCCTACAAATGTCATGGCAAGTTTGTAATGACAATAGCTACAACAATGTGGCTGCAAATGCCTTTGGAAATCTAGAAGTGACATATTGGTTTGAAGATATGAAAGCCCTTTCATCTCCACTCATTTCTTTATCATTTTCTAGTTTAAAACCTCTATTAGAAAACTTATTCAATTAATTGTACGTCTGCCATTCCATCAACTCATCTGTATGCAAAACATGTTTTGGGGTTCCATCTGTCATCCCTCGACATCCATGTTGGGTGAGGGCTTTCACCAAATAGCACCCCGTCAGGTAAGGACAGTTGTCTCCCTGAAACATTTCCTTTTTGTTTAAGTTGAAACTCACTCTTCTACCTCTGTAAACCATCTCCCATTAACAGAACCATGCCATAATGCACAAAACAAACTCCTGTGTCTCCCAATAACAGAAGCATACATCTGTTCTCTCATCTTTTTGTTAATGTCTTCCTTTTTGAAACGGTGTAACCCAAGCACCTAAATTAGCATCCCTATTATTCTGCCCAGATTTTAAAATTCTTTTCACCTTGTTTATGATTAAGGATAAGGTTAGTGAGTTAGACATGACAACATGCTTTAATTTTAATTATTTATGTTTGGTTCAGATAAATTTTCAGAATAATAGCTTTCTTTTGTTGGCTTCCTGAGATCTTCTGCAAAAAAACAAAAACAATTAATTCCCCAGAAAAAGCCATTCCCAAAAACCACAAAAGTGATTGGATTTATTTGGTTAAGCAAGTCTTCAATTACATTTTACAATTGTTGAATTTGAGAATAATAGCTTTACATTTGTCGGCTCCATGAGAGTTTTTGGAAACAAAAAAGCAGTTAATTCTCCAGAAAAAAAAAAGTTATTCCTAAGCAAGTCTTAAAACTAGAGTTTATAATTGTTAACAAAATGATTTTAGGGATAGGTTTGGGCTGTACTTTGGGTTGCCACAACCCAACCCAATGCCCTCACTCTCTATTTATAATTTTCAACAATTATGTACTTGATCTTATCCATAACACGATAATATAACTAGGTTTGAGTTTCATAATATATGTTAACATTGATAACGTCAACATGATCACTTTGAATCAAACCTGAATCATGTATTATCAGGCCTAGGTCAAATTAGATTCAAGTTGAAACAAATGACCCTAACAAAATTTCGATAAGCTAAACTTGTTCTATGATCACCCCCAATGAGCATAACCTTCACACAAGCCTCCATTATCAAAATTTCATTCATTTCTTGGCATCATTTATAAAGGGAACAATTTCTATGTTGGTTCACCAAAATCCTATATCTATTAAATTTTCATAAAATGTTGAAAATGCTTGAATATTTCACCGATACATATCACTAAAGTGTCCAAGAAAATCAATATCAGGTACACGAAGAAAATTGAAGTATAGGTATTTCATAGGGTGGACACTTCACTCGCACATATTGGTGATGCACCGAAGTGTATTTTTATCAAATATGCATCATCTATATTTCACAACAAAACAAATTTCTATCAATTTATGAAATACCTTAACCCCAGCCTTTTGACAAAGTAGCACTGCATCTTTGACACCAGGTCGACAAGGATCCTGAATTTCATACAGAAACATAATTTTAGCAGCAGAAAATATTTTAAGTCTGATGCTATCAAATACTAGACATGTCCAATGTTTCTTCATTGAGATACATATAAGAACTTCCATTTAGAAAATCAAAGTGCAAGGAGAAAGACCTAATGAATAAAATAAGAAAATATTAAAATTCTCTGCAACCTCCGAAGTGGCAAGCTTTTTTTACTAAAACTCACATGTTAGGCATCATTTTGAGACTTTAACATCCCGGAGAGGCTGGCTCCCCAAGACTAAATAATAAAAAAAACTGACTACTACAAAGTATGCAACAAAGTGGAGTAGCCATTTATTAGGAATAATTGAAATATGAAGCCAGTAAATAATATGACCAAAGAGCTTTACCTTTAAATTAAAAAGCAAAACTATGGGATATAATATCATAATACAAACAGAAAATAATAACAAAGGTGGCAACGACAGGAAGGTTTCCAAATGCATACCTTAAGACCAACAATAGCCAGTAAAATAAGATCATCCTCTGGTAAAGACCAGTGAGCAAGTAGTTCTTCATTAGTTGGAACTTTTTCCTTTTCGTATGATCTATATGCAATGGCAACACAACGTAGACTATCAGCAGCCATGTCTTCAATAGCCTTTTTGAAAAATGACATCTGCAAGACAGAAAAACTTTACACACATGCATATACACACACATACATATTAATGAACGAGAGCCATCCATACAATTCATATATTAATTTTATTTGCTTTGTTTATGTAACATAAATAAAATAAAACAACTTTAATATTCTCTAGTCATGAAGAAACTATATAATAGAATCAGTTTATGTAACATGCATAAAATAAAACAACTTTAAAATTCTCGTCATGAAGAAACTATATGATAGAATCAGTTGAGATATTCCAGTTTCTCTATTTTCCCAATACATTAGTTCTTTGTATATTCAGGTCTTGTTTCTTGAATGGTAGGGAATTCTTGGTATTTGCTATAAATAGTTCATCCCCCCAAAATATACGGATTAAATTATGTAATGATGTGAATAAAAATCAGAAGGCTGTGATCTATTTTTAAAGCAATTATATAGTGAATCCAACAAAAGAACAGGGAACGGAGAAAAACCAGTTGGCAGGGGGAGGGGGACAAAGAAACACAGTACACAGTAGTTTGAGATGTATTTGGGCAAGATACCTCATCTCCCTCCCAATAAAAAACTGAACACAATCTAAGAAATGCCTGCCCTTAACTGATGTTAACATGTAACAAGTTTATCAAATCAAACCTTCTCTTCATCCATCCCCACCAGCTGGTCGTTTGCATCAATATAGCCTGTACAGCAGGCTAGGACTATCTCGGCAGCACCTTTCCAGTGTATATGGATGTTAGAGTCGGCCTGCATATATGCATAAAATTATGATGCCCTGGCTAAAAGATATGGCCTATTTTTAAGCAATACATTAGCTACCAAGCAATGTTTCAGTTAGTCTAGAATACAAATAAAATAGCAGCATAATTCAATATAATGCCAATAAGATTGTACCGTTTGTAATGCAACACCGCCTCTCTTTTTCTCTGAATTGAATGGAAAAACATGAATAATTGATGTCCTGGATCTAGCATCCGTAAAATTCATCCCAAGCTGAGATTTGATGTAACAGTCATCAATAGTTATAACTTAGAAGCTCAAATGTTAGCCCAAAATGAAAAAGGAGGGGTGGGAAAAGGACAGCACTTCCAAAACACACCTGTATTCCCCAATGTAAAATTGCCTTTTCCGTTGGTGATCCAGAAACCTCAACATCACTAGCACCCTGTAGGAGAAAAAAAAAATCAGAGAAAAGTAGTAGTTCGACCGATGTATGTCTATGTTCATACGCATTTACACTTTTTCTTTCCTCATACCTCAGGTGCATAAACACTACCATTAGTATTCAGCGCAACACCCTCAATGAGCAGGGAGCGAAGCATAGGATTCTCCAATTTGTGGGGAGGATCAATTTTCTTACCCCCAGCATAAGCCTCAACCACAGTCATCTGTCTCATTGAATTGAAAAATGTTAACTAAGAAAATCTGATGCATAAATGCCAAACAAGGCCAATAGAAATGAACTTAATAAAATTCTTAATTTATCCCAATCACATTGGTAGAAATAGAATAGTTATCATTTTGAGCTCCTACTTTATCTTAAAAAGCTCAAAAGATTCTTACTCAAATAAAAGCTTGCACGCATAAAAACAACTAAAACAAGAAACAATTTCAAGAAGTTCTCTCCAAGAAGTTGACGTAACTAGATATAAAAATTTATCATTTAAATCAATATTCAAATACAGCACCACAACTAACCTCATTCATAGTCAATGTGCCAGTCTTATCACTACAAATGGTTGTGGCAGAGCCCATGGTCTCACAGGCAGAAAGCCTCCTTACCTACAATTCAATGTGCCATATTACACAAAGTTTCACATATATTTATGTAAAAATTCAATAGAAGTGCAAACATCAATTGGCATACCAAAGCTTTATCTGCCATCATTTTTCTCATCGAGTAGGCCAGCCTATATAACACAATTTATGGAAAAGGGAGTTAAGTACAAATGAACGAGATTAGATAGTGAACCCAAAGAAAAAAAAAATATTTTAGATATGAAAGAAGCATATGAACAATGTTATGTGGGGCCATATAATGCTTGATAAAAGAATGTGAAAAAAAAAATTATTAAAGATCACATGCTAGGCATCCCCATGAAAATAAAGTATTAGTGGAGATAGAAAAATGGAAAACCAAGCATCAACGATAGATTCTTTATGGGACCCAATGTGGAATTCACTGACAGATTTATGCTGATATATGGTAATTATAAAATTTATGGAAGAAAAAGTAACAAAAACAAAAGAAAAATGAAAATTTTATCAACCATGTAAAATGTAAACAATGTTAAAACATGAATGATGAAAGCATAAACAAAATGTATAAACTAAGAAGTTCTGGTCAAAATGAGCAGACTTACGTTAAAGTAACTGCTAATGGGAGCCCCTCAGGAACTGCAACCACAACGATGGTGACCTATATATTCACTGGGTTATTTTCACTAAATATAATATGGATATATATCTCCATTTGCATCAAAATGCTCTGGTAATACAGTATTTATCATCGCACATACCGCAACAGTTACTATCTTAATTGCACCATCAACAGCATCACCAACTTTAGTCTTGCCAGCTTTAAATTGAGGCGAACCATCCGGGTTTTCAGTATGCCCAGAGAAATATCTGCAAATATAGTTCAATCTTAGACATGCTGATCATAATCTTATCAACAAACCACAAAAATATATAGCAACAACATGATAATAACTAGGTTACCTAGCCAGTAGCACAACCAGGACGACAACAGCAACAGAGAGTCCAACAATACCAATGAAAGTAGCTACACCATTTAAGCGAACCTATATTGAAAACTTACATACATGAATAAGTATAAGAAATAGAAGAACTTTAACAAATCACAACTAAGAAAAGGACCTGCAATGGTGTTTCTTCACCAGTATCTTCTGAGATGCTAGCCATTAGAAGCCCCCATTCAGTATTGATACCAACACCAGTGACCTGTGGTAAGAAATAAACAAGGAAAAAGTTAAATTAATATATTGAATAATTGAAGAAATTTGGTAAAAGTATATCTATATTTCATTGACCCCAAATTCGACATTCAACCAAAGGAATAAAGTCCTGTTAATAATAGTATGCATACAAGCAAACAGCCAACATCCTCCTTTTAAAAAATGTAACATTCTCTATGGTCCTTTTGATAAGAACCCAGGGAGAACCCCACTACAAAAGCTAGTCCTTGTAATTGGAGAGACCATGGGTCGGAATGGTATTTGGAAGATTTTTTTTCAAGAAATATTTCTGTTTGATTATTTATAATTTAAAATAGGTCATGATAATGGAATTCCTTTTACTAGATGACGATAAAAAAATGATTTTTTTAGTATTTTGACTCTTTAGGATTTTGAAATCCTCACGTCGTAAGAGTCAAGGATACGGGGTTCATTAATTGAATATTCAACTTTCTAAAATCTTTTGCTAGACAAGTAATTCAGGTTAAGATGAATGAATAGGAAAAATGCAAAACACAGTTTGCAGAGGGATCCTTTTTGTTTTATTCTATTGTTGAAATTAATTAAAGAAGTTATCTACTTAATCCAACTAGTTCTGGGAATTATCTTATGTGGGACTCAATCGCAAAGCTTGCAATTGGATCCTAACATCCACCATGCTCCACAACCCCAGCACCCAAGTAGGCTGGATGTGCAATAGCCCTTTCACTAGTTTTAGGCAATCACTGTGATGTGTTGGCATGGCATCACTACCCACAAAACCCTCTCTCTAAACTGTCTATGCATTAATTTTTCATTACAATAGTCCCTTTAAATAGTAATGACCTCAATATTTTTTTTTCCAATCCAACAAACAATATATGCAGCAAATTAATTTCTTAGAGACTGCTGAGGATAGAACGATTGCTAACTATTGCTCAAGAACACTATTTAGTTAGACAAAAAATAAAGAGTAATTCTAGAAAATTATACAAATGGTTGACAAATTCGATACAACTAACTAAATCCTATAATTCTTTTGTAGGGATGCAAGACGGTATATGAAGAGTGGATAATCTGCTTTAAATCCAATTCCGAAACACTTACACGATCAACACACAATTTATTGGTCCTTGATATAATTACAACCCACACCTCCACCTATTATGTGTTGATTACTACCTCAACAACGATCCTTTGAAAACTCTTCATTATGTAATCTAAAATCGTCTCACGCTGCAATTGCAAAAATAAACAGGAGAAAGTCTAAATTACCAGCATTGTTCCACTGCCATCAGCAACTTTACATCCAGACATCAGAAAAGGATCCTTAGAATCTTTATGGACCTGCATAAAGGAAAAACAAAAATATGTTGCAGAAAATAAAAATCTAACTTCGTAGGAGATCAAAAAATAACTACTTACAATTTTGCTCTCCCCAGTCATACTTGATTCATCAATTGCAAGAGAGTGACCAGTGATAAGAATTCCATCAGCAGGGACCTACAAAAATTATGAAAGAACTGAATGGCAAAGAAAATGGAACCGACAAGTATAATAAGGAAAATAATAATAGAAAAAGATCAAGTACCTGGTCACCAATATTTAGGGGTATAACATCCCCAACAACAATATCATATATAGAGATCTCAACCCTTCTACCGCTTCTAATAACCTTCTCATGCAAAAATCCAAATAAAAGGTTAAAAATATGGAAACAAAATTGTTACAAAAATTGTAATACAACAATCAAGTTTAACTGAAGAAACAAGCAAACCTCCAGGTGTATATTTCTCTTCTCTTCATTTAGGTCTCGAAACTGAAGAGACTGCTTATAGTCACTTATAGCTGCAGAACAGCAAGAAAAGAAAGAGGTTAACAGGTCATTCGAAGAAGAAACTAATAGAAACCACTATTATAGTTATAATTATAATAACATCTAGAGTAAAAGACTCGATGGATAGAGTGGGTCATGAACTTGGACTACACCAAAAGCTTATCAACGGGAACTTGCAAGAGTCATAGACCAAGTAAATTAACACCGTGTATTATATACCCCTTACAAAGCTAATATAATACCTGTAACAACAATAACAAGAATAACTGCAAAAGCAATGCTTCCCCCATCATACCATCCTTCCTTAATACCCTGCAACAATTTGTTTGTCAAAATGAATGGAAAAAAAATCCGAAAATTCAAAAAATGTTCTCTTCATCAAAGATTATTAAGAGAAGGGCCAAACATAAAGAAAATAGGGTAAAAGACCAGACAAACTAATTAATTGTACAAGATAACATTCAAAAGAATGCATATACATAGTAAAAAATTCATTAAGTCTGGAAACCATTGGATAGCCATAGAGAAATCCAAGAATGGCAAAAAGATAAGGAGTAAGGTTTAAGGATTAATAATTTTATAAAAATGTCTAAATTAGTGGGAGAGAAATGGAAAAAAAGTAAAGAACAATACAAAATTTGGAAAATAGTATTTGTAATATGAGAGACTCACTTTTAGCACTTTCAACCAAGTACAAACAATTGCATCATAACTTCCCCAGCCAATCTCACCTCAGATTTTATCCCAAGTGCCAGTGAAGCTGCTGCAGCTACCATTAAAATAACCAAGGTCAGGTCCTTACAAGCATCCCACATAAACATCTGTGAAAAAAAAAAACATTGAAAAAAGAAAGGTCATTATAGTATCCCAATCACAAAGAAGAAACTTATCTACCCTGAAATCATCATGTAATTAACTACTCTGAAAAAGTTATTACCAGAAAACCTCTTCCTTTTTTCCGAGGATAATTGTTGGAACCAAATGAATTCCTACGTTTCAGTAAATCAGCATCATCACCATGAATTCCCTTCTCTAAATTGGTTTTCAACAAAACTGATAGTCCTACAACCTGATAATGATCCAAAAGCAACACTTGAAAATTTATGACACTGAACAATACTACCAAGTGGAGAAAAAATATTCTTGGCAAACATACCCCTCCATATTGTTGCAGAGCAGCAGTGTCATGCTCCCTCGAAATTGAAGCAAGTTGTTCTTGCCCAATTGAAAATTCACCAGCAATTGGGGTCGGAGGAGGTTTAATAGGTTCTAACAAATAAAAGCATTACCCATCAATTCTCAAGAAAAAAAAAAAGTGGCCTACACCTTATCAATACACTTGTTTAAATAAAGATTCATGGAACAACAAAACTAACTACCAAAAAGCATACTCAAGTTTAGGTTATGAATGCAGAAAGGAGAATGTACCTATCCAACAAGGATGTCATAAATACAAAAATATATTTTAGTGAACAGTATTGTTAGAATATGAACAAGATAGTGAACACTATGTGCCACATTCATCCATCTGTCCAATCTGATCATAATGAAAGCAACTTTTGTTCAATTAGTAGAAGTTAAGGCATAGGAAAATATCTTAACCTTACCATATCTTAGATTACCTTTTTCAAGTAGCTTATTCGTTGTCTCTTAGCATTAATTCCATATGTCTCATTTTATCATGATTTATTTGCTTGATTAATTAGGATTATGATTAGCATAAAAAAGGACAGGTGCTCTGGCTTCCTCTGTACCTAAAACCTTCTAATTTCAAAAAGGTATAGAAGAGGTCCCATCTTCCATGACCTTTCCCATCATTGTTCCACCACAGAACACCTTAATACTTTGAATTCTAATTTATTTCCCACTCTGATTTTAAAACTACTGTCTTCTCACCTTTTTGTAATCTTTTGGGAAATGTTTTTGGCGACCATTGCCTCTGCCAAAGAAATTTCCATCAATTTATCTGTCAATTCCAATATTAGAATCTCCATCCATGAATCCCCCACTCCCAAAAATTTCAGTATCACCAGTGTTATTAAGACCACTGTATGCATCATTCATTATCTCACCAACCAATATATTAATCCTAAAAATTTGAAGAACATCATAATCAAGACAAGTCCATATGCGTCACTCTTCTCAGCTGCCATTATCTCCCTTGCATGAAGCAAGAGCCATGCTATGCATTTTGTACCGTTTGTTTCTCATGCCAAGGTCAACAACCCAAGCACTAGTCAAGGTAATCAAACTCGAGAGGTTACATAAACTCGTGAGAGCTTCGTTAACTCGACTCGTGAACTCGGTTCGTAAGAGTTTACTTCACATGAAAAAAAAAAATTATGAAGATACACTTGGATTGCTTTCAATTTAATTTGATCTATTTAAAGAGATACTCCAAATTAATCTCTAATTTAAATTTTCAAAATACAAAACTAAAAAGCTTATTACATAATTATTAAATAGTTTCTCAGCTGCCATTATCTCTCTTGCATGAAGCAAGAGCCATGCTATGCATTTTGTACCGTTTGTTTCTCATGCCAAGGTCAACAACCCAAGCACTAGTCAAGGTAATCAAACTCGAGAGGTTACATAAACTCGTGAGAGCTACGTTACCTCGACTCGTGAACTCGGTTCGTAAGAGTTTACTTCACATGAAAAAAAAATTATGAAGTTACACTTGGATTGCTTTCAATTTAATTTGATCTATTTAAAGAGATACTTCAAATTAATCTCTAATTTAAATTTTCAAAATACAAAACTAAAAAGCTTATTACATAATTATTAAATAATTTCTAATTCTAATTAAAAACCTAATTCTTAATTATAAAAATCAATTTAAAATTAATTTATAAATAATATAATATATTAGATCTCATATTTTCTATCCTAAAACTAGGAGACCACCGACCACACTTTCCTCCCACATATCCCATCTTTCGAACAACTAGCATACCACCCAACCACACTTTCCTCCAACTATCCCAGCTTTGTAAATGAAGAGGACCATGAGTCGCGCTGGTTGATGGTAAGCAACGACAACAGCGAGGCGACGGCAAGTGACGACAATGGCGACCACAACGTCGATGGCAAGAGAAGGTGAAGCAACACGATACAAGTGACACAAGTGCGAGAGAGGGGCCTGCAGAGTTCAGAAGGAAGAAGAAGAAGGGGTTTAATCTGGAACCCTAATATGATGAGTTTTCTTCAAAACCGTGAAGCAACACGATACAAGTGCAAGAGATGGGCCTGCAGTACTAGACAGAGTTCAGCAAGAGGAAGAAGGGGCTTAATCTGAACCCTAATCTGATGAGTTTTGTTCAAAAATGCCCTCCATACAAGTCGTTTTGGATTTAAAAACTTTTCTCTTCAAACTCATCAAATCATTTGCAAACTCCCAAGTTTGAACGAGTATACCGATTCTACCTCCGATTTTGCTTGAAAAACGAGTTTATTTGCAAGTTGACTTAGAAGCTATGAGTGGGTATGCAAACTCGTCTGAGTTAACGAGTTAACTCGCGAGTTTGATAACCATACTTACAAGTTACATGAACTGTAATAGCAATCAAAAAATTCTAATAAAGTTCGTTCACTCTCTTCTTTCAGTATTTACATGTCCTATGCCTATTTGACTCTATTGCCAGCTGATTTGTTCTTTGACATATAGCTTTCAGGAAGAGAGGTGGAAGCTGTCTAGCCATTTAATTGTCCGGAAGACAGTCTGGTCTGACACTAACCCAGAGAGGTCTTTCCAAACACCAATCCCAGTGAGTAATCCTAGGACAGTAGTAGTCACAAATTTAGCCCAGCAGTCCCAAAAGATAGCCCTACTACTGTTGGTCTTTGTCCTATAGTAGACAATTCACCAATCACCTAACTTCGGTATATTAAATATAGACTTGGTCGGCAGAATAAACTTATTATCAAATAATACTATATAGATGGAATATTTTAAAATTTCGAGTTGTAACGATGCATTGTCTATCATTCCCCAAATTTTGTTCAGGAAAGAGTTAGCTCTAAATTGCAGCAATCCAAAGGACTTCTTTAAATTGGTATTGTTAACAATACACATCAGTTGTGCAAAAAATGGGCCACATAGAAAGGACTTCAGAACTCCTACTCTTCATTCATTATTTTAAATTCCTCAAAATCCATAATAGAGAACCAATGCAGATTATCAAAACTTCTGGAATCAAACATCCAAACAAATATATTTCGTAGTAAATCAGTTTGATTCCTTCTAGAAAAAATTATTACTTCCAAATCCCATCTGAAGTACAAATTTCTCATGAAATTGGCATTTACAAAACATATAATGCATCACTGGGTTTCCCAGATGAATATTGGAATACTTTTATCATGATTTATCAAGGTGAAAACAAATCAAGTATCATAACAAACATTGAACCATTTTTTTTATTCTAGAGATTTTCCAGACTAGTATGTAGTTTATCGGATAAACACAAGGGCAGTAACATGACTACTATTTCAGTAACTTTAAGAAAAACATGTTACCAAGGTAAAAAAATAACCAGGAATATTTTTTATCAACAAACAATAAGACCTAATAGCCAAACAAACCAAATACTGAATTACACCAAAATGCTTTAACAAATGCAAACAGATAAAATATGTATTTTTATGTTACTGGATAACTATTAAACCAAATTAATTGAGACAGCAAAGATTGGCAGATAAAAATTTAGTACGTGTCAATTACTCACCATTCCCTGGCACCCCACCAGCTGCTTTGAAAAGATAAGCTGCCTAATAATGCAAAACGAATAATTAGTACACTTCATATGCCTGTCGTAAGCACAATAAAGAAAGCCAATTGAAGGGAACATACTCTAATGGCTTGTGCATGCGCTCTAATCTTTCTCAATATTTGTTTCTTCTCTTCTTCTTTTTTCAAGTCCAAGGTATAACGAAATCGACGAGAAGCATTAAGCACAAGCGCTGCTTGCTAAAAAAGATAACAACAAAAGGTTTCTTATTTGTAAATACATAAACAGACTCAAAAATAGCAAATGTAGAATAGTACAATGAAGCTAGTTATTGGTCTTGACAGTTGACAGTAAATTACAAAGCAACATTCATACTGCAAAAAAGCTAAATGAAACTACAAATTAAATGTGGTATGCTTAATAAGATGTGTTTTCTCTACAATAAATTTTGGAAACAAAAGCTATATCTGCACATGTAACTTTGCAATTTCAGAATAGTCAAACCCATGCTTCTTAATTTACCTGGGCTTTTCAAATTAATACAAAAATATCAAACATTTGATATCAACTGAGAATAAACTCCTGACATTGTTGTAGACAGACAGTACTAAAAAGTTTAAACAAAACAAATACCTAAGTGATGTTTAACACTAATTACTCAAACATTCAAATCCACAAGAATTTTTTATGTCAAAATAGTCTTCTAAATATCAATCCAATACACTACACTAAATGGATAAAACTCAACTATTACCATTGAAATATAAAAGCTTCCCTTACTTTTTTCTCTCACTGGTAATCATTCTATCCATCCATACTTTGCATGCAGGAATCACCTATTGAAACTCAACAACCCATTTGATTTTTAGTGCGCTAATCCAACACTATTAGACATAACTGAATCCCTAACACTGTCTTAATTAGAGTCTTCTATCATCCAAGAGGGTCCACTTGAGAAAATAGTTCTTCTGAAATGAGGTAACAGTGGAAAGACACAATGTATTTAGATCAAAAGAATGTTAAATCAGCATTCATTGCCACAGGATTAATCATGCCCACTATAAGTGGCTGAAATTTATATGGCAAGAACAGCATCCTTGAATGCAAAGAAAAGGATACGTAAAACATTGAACAGTGGCTCCATTCAGCTCATTTCCTCTTCATCCACAACTAAGTTAAAGCAATAGGAACCCCTTCTCCCTCCACAACTAAGTTAAAGCAATAGGAACCCCTTCTCCCTCTTTCCCTTCTTCACACCTAAGCTGTTGTGATAAAACATGGAATGAATGCTATCAATCCTTCACTCAAATTTTTAATTCCACTGTACATCCCAACAGTCAGCAGCACACAAATAAGAGGGGCTCAAAATCAGGCCTTAACTGGCCCCCTTAATATTTCTTGAACTTAAAAGATCCTGTATAATGCCTAACTACCAAGTGTCTCAAGGGGGATTAAGAGCTAACAATTATGATGCCGATTGTGAGAGAAACTTAATGACTGCTTCTGGCAGTCCTCATGCACTGTAAAATTCTCTTTATTCTCTTTGCATGCATGAAACATATTGCTTCTTGTTTTCCATTGCTTTGAAGAAGGAAGACACTATATTTAAAGAGAATTGTGGGTATTACTAAATATCCCAAAATTTTGCTAATTGAAGCCAAGTTTCTCAAGGGAGTTTAAGAACTTCTAATAGAAACGCCAGTTATGATAGAAACTTATGGACTGCTTCTGTTAGTCCTGGTGCACCTAAAATATGTTCTTCGCATGCATGAAACATATTGCTTCATGCATGAAACATATTGCTTCTTCTGCTTAATTCCTTTTCAGGGTGACTAAAAACTTATTATGGTGACGCCAGTGACTAGAGAAACTTATGGACTTATGGACTGCTTCTGTTAGTCCTGATGCACTTTAAATGTGCTCTTTGAATGCATGAAACATATCGTTTCCTCCTTTTCATTGCTTTGCTAATTGAAACTAAGATTGTCCAGAGGAATTAAGTTAAGAACGTAGACTTGTCCTGTCAGTTGAGAGAGAAACTTATAGACTGCTGTTAGTCGTTATGCACTTGTGTTCTTCGCATGCATGAAACATATCTTCAGAGCAGTTTGATAGCTGGACATTTCAATTCCCCAATCCAAGTGTTTGGAAAACTAAACACAATATAATTGAGAATAGGATTATATATCAAAAATGAAATAAGATTACCAAGCTTGGTACAACTTTGCACAGAAGGACTCAGGGTGACACTTAAAAGATAAGTACTAACATTTAACTAATATGAAATTATATGAGTGTGTGTGAATATATATTCTGCTACATGGGTGCAAAAGTTTGCAATCTGAAAGTTTGACTTCTGAACATGGACCTCCAAATTGCTTCACAAATCACTAATTTGCATTATTATATTCCCAGATGACATAACTATCTGAATTTGGGAGTGTGACTGTATCTTTTAAGCCCCTACTGAGCATCTCCTATTCCTTTCCCATGTGTTGTTAAGCAGAAAATGCAACAAAGAATCGTAACCTTCAAATGCCACAGTCAAATCTCTATGTGGAGGCTTGGAGAACAAGAAGAAATCGTTGGCCCTGATTTGCAGCACCATAGATGTGAACAAAAGTATCCCAATAATATAATTTAGGGAAATCCAAGTTTAGTTATAATAAACCTCCTGCGGATATTACACCATTAACTTTCCTCATCCTCCAGGAAAAACAAATAGTCAAATACTATTTCCTAAAATATATCTTGAAATAACATTCAGAAATATCTACACTCCTTCACTGCCTTAACCTACAACCACCAAATCTCCTAAAATTTCCATAAAAATCGCACTCAATCAATCAATTTCAAACAAAAACAGAACATCCACTCTACAAACCCCTAAATTCACCTTAAGCTCATCAAGCAGTGAAAACATTGAGTAAACAGTTCAAAAACATAGAAACAGGCAGAAGATAAAAAAACTAAAGCACAAGCAGAAGTAAAACAGAGCAAGAACATCAGAAAGTAAGAATATGAATCAAAAGAGAAAGCATACCCTCCATCGCCTGAGGCGTTCAATGGAAGCGTTCTTAGTTCTGGCAATATCAAACGGATCGGATAAATCTCCGTCTTCGAGGTCAGTGGAGCGGTGAGTGGCAGGACCAGCCTCAATATCACTCTCCCTCTCCGCCACCGCTTGCCTCATCGGCGAAGCACCGTTCACGAAACTACTCATCGTTCTTGAAAGAACTGTCGCAGGAGAGATGGCACCGTCACTTCACACTTTTCCCACACCAAACAGATCAAGATATTCCAAATAAAATAAACCAAACAAAGAATCTCTCAAACTCAATCTCTGTTCATCAATTGCACAGTCTGAACCGAACCACCACGTTTGGGAAAACTCAACTAACTTTTCAGTTCGGCAAAATACTATTCTCACTACCTTTCTTTATCTCAAATTTCAAATTTCAAAGCCACTATCCTCAGTGCGTCTACTACCAGGCTCTCTAGTTCATACCTCTCTATCACGGGTCAATTGCACTGCCGATTAATGTTCTTTCCTGTTCTCACACGGTTTTTTAAATTTTATCTTTTCTAGAAACTAGAAATGCTGCACATACTAGCACCACTGTTCAATGCACTTTTAGTTTCGAGATACTGCAAAAGCAAATTCCTCTTTTACCCCTGACCTTATATAAATTTTACATACAGTAACTTTTCTCACACCTTGATTCAACCGTAAACCTGGTCTTACATAGAATAGGCACCAAAAGCATGAATAGTGTAACTTACCAGAAAATACAGTTTTTTGCTCTTGTGAATTGATGTTAGGAACTGAAAAATGTTGAAAACCTAAGTGAATTAAATTTGTAACTGTTTACAGTTTTTTTTTTTGTTTTCAAAATTCAAAGTGGAAGAGCATTAAGCTTTGCGTAACCGCGTGCACAAGGCAACGTGGTAGATTATGCTCGCTTGAGCTGGAGGTCAAGTTTCTCTCTCTATTGTTCTTTTCTTTTTCTCTCTTTTCATAATGCATTATTATAAATGATTTAGATTGATGCACCGTTTGGGTTTGCTTTGGTGACACTTGTATGAGATGACAGTTGTCCCACATGCAACGTGATTTGAGCAACGAGGACAACCCCAAAAGCGCTGATTCAGGTTCTAATTAGTTTTCAATAGACACAAATTTGAGAATAAATTTTCACTTTTACAAAATCATTATAAATTAATTACTTCTTGTAGTGCACGCAACAACTTTTCATAGAGTAAACTGTGGGGAAACAAAAAGCTTCAAAAATTAACAAAAGTGTAAGAAAGCATGAGGTAGCGTGGCACAAGGAGCGAATGCATGAAGAGGTAATGCAACGTGGCGTGGTGCAGAGTTACGTGGCGCAACAAATTTAATAGACCAAGTACAATGAATCAAAAATCAAAACAGAGACATTCTGTGTTAGCAAGAACAACAAAAAACACCTGGTATATGATAAGAATGAACCCGTTGATGATAATGCTGATAGAAGCAGAGAAAAAAGAGGTTATGGTCATTTATTTTGTTGAAGAACAGAAATTTGATTATTCATGAGAAAATTTGTGAGGTGGGAACACTTATATCAAAGTAGCTCAAAAAATCTAACCTTTAATAATTTGTAGACACCCACTTACCCAACACTCACCTTCTCGTACCAATATTTGGTATGAGTCACAATTTATGACGCAATGTGTTTCCCATGTGTCATGGGAGAAAACGCGTGCATGCATGATAAGTTATGGAGATATCATAAAAGCAAAGTTATTACAAGCATGTTGTTTTTTTAATTGAAAATTTTAATGCACAGATAAGCACGGTTAAACTTAATCTTCATATGTTTTGATTCAAAGATGTGATATTGCAGATATTTGTTCTTATCACTGAAAAATATTTGACAGATTATAAAATTTAAGATAAATAATTTCTTTTACTTCTAAAAATTGTTTTATGTTAAAGTTAGTATTTTTTTATATAAATATATTTATTATATACTAAATATAAAAATATTAAAAAAATTAAAGATGTCAAAATACGCTAGATATGGGCATGGCATGAATGTAGAAAGAAGACAAAAAGGACCACGCAACTCAGCTGACCCAACTCACCTGACTCTGAAACTTTCTCTAATATTTTCAAAGAATGGCATATAAGTTGTTGTTTTATTACTAACTGTATTATTAACTAAATATTAGGATTTAGTGTGTGTGTGTGTGAGGGGGTGTTATTTTTGTTATCATCCTACTACAAGTTATTTTTTATATAAAATATGAAACAGATAATCAAACAAATATATAATTATAATTTAATTATTTAATGGATTAAAATTACTGGAAAACATTAATAGTAATTGAAATAAATTTAACAAATACAAGTTTTTTTGTGGATTTTTAAAAAATTAATAGTTATTTTAAGTAATGGCATGATTGACAATTAAGCATGGGAAAACAACGTTGACCTAAAAGAAGAAAAAAAAAAGTATGTTGTAAAAAACATGTTTTGCCAAGTTAAAAATTTCAAATCGTTGACACTGTCTTAATTTTAAGATGGAATTAGATATTGTAAAAATATATATAAATAAATACAACCAGTGTCAAGAAATAAAAAACCTTAATTTGCAAATCATAGTTGGATATCATTTAAAAAAAAAAATGATAAGTGTTATCCAAATCACAGCACGCATGGTACCCAAGTCCCATGCCTAATATTTCTATAATTTTGATAGATACTCATACATTCAATAATTTATTTTTAGTTTTTTTAACTTAGAATATATATATATATATATATATATATATATATATATATATATATATTTCTATAAATAAAATTAGAATTACTGTATGTAAAAAATATATATATTTTATTTTATGTCTAAGTTAGAGTTAATTTATGAATAAACTTGTGTAATTTTTTCTTCATATTTTTTTCCAAAGAAAGTTCATCAAAAACATTTGGATATATATATATATATATATATATATATATATATATATATATATATATATATGTGTAAAATA
>Ga0214543_1003055_pt1 | contig 32681 bp, 9 predicted proteins | sample CNSS2metaG_FD_160094 | JGI IMG/M metagenome (GOLD analysis project Ga0214543, IMG submission 160094) | Root nodule microbial communities from cowpea collected in UCLA plant growth center, Los Angeles, California, USA - CNSS2 | ecosystem: Host-associated > Plants > Roots > Nodule | place: USA... | reverse complement strand
TTGGCAGAAAGATTGATAATGGTACAACACCGATTAGACTGAGTTAATTACATAATGAAACAGTAACTACTATATTACATCGGATCTCTGACATGAATTCAACTTTTATCTCATCCATCATCTTTTACCTGAGAACGTTTGTACTCAACTCCTGTTAATTTTCGGATCATGATGATTTTCATTGCATCGGGTTCTTCAGTCACAGTCACCATGATTACGTACAAATTGAGGACGTAATCATGCTTTTACAAGTTGCTTTTGCCTGCACCTTGAACGGAGCAGTTCTACTGACGCTAGACTTCTGCAGTACATAATAAGCCCGTCAGATATGTTGGTACCATTAGCAATGTACCATTGATCAAGCTTCCATTATGATCCATTTCAATTAAAACAAAAGAATTGAGGAACGTACAAACGTAGGAAACGATCCGGTGTATGCTAGAACAAGATTAGCAGCTCCTTCGCCCCGGTAAACCCACTTACCTGCGTCCTCTTCCTGTAAAATGACCTCCATCAAACAGCTCTAGTAATTGCGGCTCAGATCCTTCATTTGTTGTAACTCTGACGTGATTCTCGAACCCAAATTTTCATTAGCTTAAACTATTTGGTTAATTATTCAATAATTGTTAAATTGTTTTTTTTTTTCTGTGTGGCCTAACACAAAAAGGACATTCGACTGCAATATTATTTTGTTTTCTCATAAACATATAAACATATATTGAAAATGGATGTACCTTAGTCTAGAATTATTATTTTTACCGGATGTCAACCTTTCTATCGCCATGGGAATCGCGACGGAACAATGGTTTGAAAAAGAAAATGCATTTAAAAAGAGATTTGAAGTCGTCTATTTTGGAAAATTATGGAAAATCATAAAAATAAAACAAGTTTGTGAAAAACCAGATTTTGGATCCGGGAGTCAGTTAAGCGTAAGAAAGATATTAACACCCTACAGCACCCACTCGAGAACAATACCTTTAACTAAATATGCAAAGTTGATGTGATTTTCAAAATGTTAATTTTTCAAAAAATAATGAAACAATAATATTAAAAAGAAACAAAAATATTATTTTAATTTTTTGGGTCCGACAATGATTGACCTTGGTCCTTGGTCCTACGTATTCTCATTCAAATGAGAAATCAGGGTTACGAAGTTGGATATTTAAAAAAAAAAAACTATTTGGGGAATGATTTAATTTAATGAAAAATTATTTTTGGTATTTTTCATTTTATGTGATTTTTTATAATTTTCAAACCTTTTTGATTTTTTTTTGAAATATTAAAAAGGTGGAAAGAAAGGGTAAAAGTTAAAAACACAAATATGAGGGTGTAAAAGTGAGTAGGGATGGCAATTAGGGCCTGGCCCGCGGGCCAGGCTAGGGTAGTGAGCCCGCATTCTCGCGACCCGCGCGAGCTGGCCCGCAAGCCCGCATAAAATTAAAAAAAAAACTTGTACTTGTGTATATCAATTACTTCTTTTATGGACTCTTGCATTAACATTTCAAATTCTTGTATAACTGGAAAAGACAAGTATTATGTAATTTTTAATGTGCTAAAATTTAAAAAATACATTGTGTATGTCATAATATGAATATGATGAAAATGTTGAATTATCAATTTATCATCTAATTCCCCAAAGTCTTTACTTAATGTTGTGAACTTCTTAAAGTTTCCCAATCTTTAAACATTGAAACTTTTATCATAAAAATTAAAAAAAAAATTAAAAAATTAAAAAAAAAGCGGGCTGGCCCGCGGGCCAAGGAGTATGCGGGACGGGCCAGTGTTTTCAGCCCGCATAAAGTATGCGGGACGGGACAGGCCAGCCCGTGTTGTACGGGCCTTATGCGGGCCGGACCTAAACGGGCCAACCCGGCCCGCATTGCCAACCCTACGTGTGAGGTGCATGAAGCAAGTCAGGTGTGTACGGTAAAAATGGGAGTACAACAAATAAAATATAAAACAAATCCAAAAGTAACAATAAAACATGCAGGGGAGTGGAGTCAGTAAACATGGGTGTGCAGGAAGTAATCAAGGAAGAGCAGTGACGTTTGTAAGTGATAAAGTCCAAAACAAGACGTTGGGTGTATGTAGCAACTTGAGGAGTGCGACCAAAAAATATAAAACAAAATCAACAACAATAAGACATGGAGGTGTGCATAAGTAACATGGGGAGTGTACGAAGAAACAGGTGCGCCATGCCCTAAACCCTAACTGCTCAAAGAAACAATAGCAAGCCTTCTCTCTCTCGACACCATCCGTCTGCTTCACACGCCACCACGCAGCTAGCTCGCCGGCGACGTCAACACCCTCCTCGGTGGCTCGACCGCTTCGTTCTCACGCACATATCGAACCAGTCCGCTTCGTTCCCCTCGCGTGGACCTTGTCTCCGCAAGACCAGTTCCCGCTATGCCCTCCGCTGCACCGCCACAGCCAACCAAGACTTGCCGCCATCGTACCGGCCACCGCGATTGGGACACTCGAGCACCATGGAAACCCAACACCTGGCCTTCGCGACCCAGATCGCCTCCGCTGCGCGCCAAGCCTCTCATTCTTCTTCTCGCGCGTATAACCAAGTTTGGGAGCCATGACACCGAGCCCTACCGTTGCGCGACCATCCATGATCGAAGCCGCCGATGATTCTCTTTCTTCTCTGTTTCTGATTTGTGCTTGGGTGTGAATGATTTGGAAACAGATTCATATTTGGGTGTGAATGCAGGGGTTGAAGTTGAAGGTTGATGATAGTGAAAAATGACAGTTGGGAGTGTGTACCGTGATCGAAACGGAGGATATGGATAGTTTTATTAATGGAGAGGGAAGATTGAGAGATGATAAGGTTGTAGAGGATGGAGGTGAGGGCGTGATGCTGATGATGGCAAGAGAGATTGAGGGTGAGGTGGTGGAATGGTGCGTGATTGGGTGATGAAGGTTGCAGTGTCTGGACTCTATTTCTCTGTATTTCCTTTTTTTTTTTCAGGTGCAAGGTACAGGTAGTTATAAACTTTAGTGGCAGAGGTGCTAGGGAGCTGATTCTTGGACGGTTTTATCAGAGAAGAAGAAGGGAGAATGTGAAGCTGGATTTGTAAACTCGTGGTTGGCATTTGAGGTTGAATAATTGGGGTTGAGCGATGGAATGTATAACAAATCCAGCATAACACAACATCTTATTCATTTAAGTAAGAGATAATTTCACGTTCACTTTCATCCAAACATTCATGAATTGGAAGGTTGTGCTTACCTCTTGGAGTCTCTCTATGTTTGGTGGAGGTGTGATTAATGGGCTCTCTTCCTGTTCCAGTTCTTCCTTTCAGTTGGTCCGAGGGTGCTGGGAGCCAAGAAAATTGAGAGTTAATAAGATTTCCCCCTTCCTTTTTGTTCGTGTTTAATGTATGCCCCTTATCTGGGAAGTGGCGGTTGCTTCTCCATTGTTGTGTCTGCCACAGAGTCCATTTTTCCTCTTCAATCAATTCATGCATATTCATGCATATGCAGCCATTTTCCCTCTTCGATCAATTCATGCATATGCAGCTATACTGATTTAATTATCTTTTTTGTGTGATGAGTAGCAGCATGTTCCAGGAGGGAAGGGCTAGCCTAACGTGCGCAGGAAATTGAATGTTCCACAATTTTTTTTTTTTTTACTTCTTTTTTTCAAATCTGTTTTTTTTTTCTTTTCTTTCCCCTTTTTTAATCCATTTTTTCTTCTTTTATCTTATTTTTTTAAATAAATGATAAATAATAAAAGACAAAAAATAAAATAAAATAAAATAAATATAAATAAAATAGAAAACAAAGAAATAAAGAAATAAAAAAAGAAAGATAAAAAGACAAAATAAAATCGAAGTAAAATAAAATAATAATAATAATAATAATAAAGTAACAATAAAATAAATAAGTAAAAAAAATATCAGAGTGTTGATACTTTCAATAACTTGATCTAAAACCTTTTATAATTCAATTATACATCCCTTTTAAAAAAATAAAGTCATAATTTATTTAGTAATCACTTGAAATTAACCCACTAAAATTAGCCTTACGGTGAATAGGCAATAAAGCACTACTTGGAAGTCACTACGTACTGTTGATAGTTACATGTTCAATCACCACCATCTTCAATTGCAATGGCTTTCTAAACAATTGCGCAACACTAATTAATAATTTCTTAAGTTAAAGACAAATTAATTTAAGACACGTTTCGATAATCTTCTCCAAAAAAAAAAAATAGAAAACAATAAATTTAATTTTTTTACAAGTTAAAACCAACACCGTTAACTTAAATATAGTTTTATAAATAAGCCTAAGATGATGTTGTCCACCAAAAACTATGATGATTATCGTCTAATAATTTCAGAGTATCTAATAATTTCTTATTTGCAATGGTTAACGATGTAATGTAGCATTGTCCCACTTGAGTCTCAAAGTGGAAGCCTCAATGTTTCAAAACATACTCCAGTGCATGTCGGCCATATAACTCCTATGTGCTACATATATGTAGCACTACCATTGTTGTCTATTGAGCAAGATATCTGACCACCATAGAAGAGAAGTGAAGAGAGACCAAAATGCTTTCCAAATTGGTAGAGGAGCATCCTTACCTTTGCTGCCACGTTGGTCTCTTGTGTTTTCTTTTATTCTGTCAAAAAGCATGGGCACTTTGGTGCACAAACAACCCCTCTCAGCCCAACATTCCTCCGGGGAATCGAGGATTACCCTTTCTCGGAGAGACACTTCAGTTCATGGCTGCCATCAACAACACCAAAGGAGTCTATGAATTTGTCCAAGCTCGCCGACACCGGTAACAAAAATATCCCATTCTATCTCTTCTTTTTCTGACTTTTCTTATTTCTTAGAATTATTATGTATATATTGTTTGGTTTTTACAGGTACGGAAAATGCTTCAAGACGAAGTTATTCCGGGAAACGCACGTTTTCATATCGGGAACGGAGTCGGCAAAAGTGATTCTGAACAACGAGGAGAAATTCTCGAAGAAGTATATGAAGTCAATCGCTGAGCTTGTTGGACGCGATAGCTTGCTCTGTGCTGCACACCAACATCACAAACTTATTCGCGGTTCTCTGTTTTCTCTGTTCTCGACGCAATCTTTGTCTTCCTTCGTTGAACTCTTCGATTCACTTCTTCTTGAAGCTACAAGTAGCTGGAAATGTGGATCTGTTATCGTTATTCAAGATGAAACAATCAAGGTATTTCAATTGAACGAAAATAGATTAAGCATATTCTTTATGTAAATTATGTAAATAGCTCTTATAACACTATAATTTATATTTCAAGATCACTAATGTTTTAAACTAAAAATAATTATCAAAATAACTAAGTATTTAAATATAACTTCAAGTATCATACCGAATGAAAAAACAAAAAATAAAGTTGAGTGCCGAATAGAAAAAAAAAATATTACCACTAAATTTTAGTAATTTTGTATTGAAAATAATGTCGTAATTTTATAAATAACTCATACTTTAAAAATGATTAATCTCTTTCGTTTATCTCATACAAATTTTATAAGATGCAAAATTAACAAAATTTCTCTCTCTCTCTATATATATATATAATTAATTAAAAAATGGTTTTATTTTTGGCAAAACCTTTTGAAATAATTTCCTGACTAAAATAATTTAAACATCTTCAAAAAAAAAATAGACTCAGCCAACTTGTTGACTTGAAAAATTAGTATATTGATGTGGTATTTGATTCATTCAAACTACAAAACGACTTTCTAAAAATTCGTGAACTGAATGAAATGGAAAAATTGGTCAATAAAAAATATTTTGTGCGAAACAATTTTTTTTTTTTATGAAAACGTCTTACTATAATATCTTTCTTATTTAAACTTTTCATACTTGAAAAATATTATTTTGTATTCTTCAAATTTATTCCTTATTAAATATTTGATTTGATATTCTAAATGTACCTTTAATACTATTTTTCTAAAATACGTATTAATTCCTTTCTAGTATTACTAAGTCATGATACTACATTTTTTAGGAAAAATGTTATAATTTTATTGTTCTATTATTCATTAATTTCGGTTGAATCATTAAATCATTGACATATAATCCAGTCTTAGAACTTTTATTTTAAAGAGATGTTTATTTTTTGGGCAGTTACTTTGATATTATCAATTTTCTCTTACTACCATTTAACACTTCAAAAAAATATTATTTTATTATAATATTTTTTATATATTTATTTGTATAATGTTAATAGAATATTTTATTATTAAATTTGGTATCAAATAAGTCAAAACTAAAAACGATGTCAAAATAAAACAAATTTAAATTTAAAGACAAGATAAAACCATATATATACATAACAATTCATGGATTATAATCATGGTAGCTAAGGAAAAGTATTTTTTCATGAAGGTAAAAAAACTTCTCTCAAGTCATGTATAACTTCCCTTTTTTTTCTTTATTCTCGTCTTCATCCGTTTTATTAATTTGTTCTTTGTTTCTTTCTTCTGTCTGAAAAAAATGTTAGTTAGTGAACGAAATGAGGTTGAGGGTATTGTTTTTAATGCAGCTGGCTTGTAAGGCGATGTGCAAGATGCTAATAAGCATCGAAAATGGGTACGAATTAGAGAGCATGCAAAATCAGGTTTCTCGTTTGGGTGAAGCAATGTTAGCCTTACCCGTGAGGTTACCCTGGACCACATTCTACAAAGGCCTTCAGGTAAACATACAAATCCTATTACCTCATCTAATTCAACTCCCGACCCAAAACTACCATAAACATATCTTTATTAATTTTTGGTTTAATTAGTCGGATGATACACACTTTTATTTAGATGTGTCAGTTTGATACCCGCTTTTAAAATGATGTCAATTGACTCCCAACTTTTGAAAATATGTCTCAATTAGATCTTTTTCAGCAAAAAATTATTAACACCGTTAACGGTATTGATATTTAAAATGACTTACAAAAATAAATATTTATATTTATATTAAAATTTAGTGGTAAAAGTCATGAATTAAGTTAAGTGAACCGTTTTAATAATTTTTGTCTGAAAGGAATCTGATTAAGACACTCTTTCAAAAGTTGAAACTAGATTAAAACATTTTTAAAAGCGGGTATCAAACTGAGACAAAAGAAGATACCATCCAACTAATTAAACCTTAATTTTTTTTTAATATTAAGAAGTCAAATTTAAATCTAATTCAAATCTACCAAATCAACCTCTAAAATAAAGTTTATATTCACTTATATACTACAAATTCGTTTTATCTTTAATGGACTTAAAATTTCCGATCACTGAACTGAAAAAAACTGAAGTTCAGACCCAACCTCTTTTAATAACTCAGCACAAGTTCTTTCACATCATATTTTCATTACTAATTATCAAGAAACAAACTTTGAAATGTGAATTTAAGCTTTCGAGTGAAAATGCAGGCTCGAAAAAGGATAATGGACATATTGGAGAAGACTATAAGTGAAAGAAGAAGTGGAATTGCGAGTAACCATGTAGATTTCCTTCAACAACTTTTGGATGATAAATTACACGACGATGGAATCCCAAGGCTAACAGACAGAGAGATCAAAGACAATATCTTAACTATGATAATTGCAGGTAAGGTTTAGTACGAACCATCCAACCCCAATACAGAGAAATTAGTATATAGTTCATGATAATTACATTTTTAATTTACCAATCAAGTTAATAACACGTTATAATGAAATTAAACAGAATGACATAATCTTAAAACTATCGAAATCGCAGGACAGGACACGATAGCAAATGCAATGACATGGATGATAAAATTTGTGGATGAGAATCCGCTAGTTTTTAATACCCTTATGGTGGGTGAATCTTTTCAACTTGGTTTATGTTTACATTATCCAATGTTCTTTCAACACTTTCTTCCTTTTGGGTTAGTAAAAAGTCGTAATTTTTGATAACTAAACAGAAGGAGCAACTTGAGATCGAGAAGAATGGTTCGAGAAATTCATATCTTACAGTAGAGGCCCTCAATGAGATGCCATATGCTTCTAAGGTGTGTGTATGTTTGTACTTTTCTGCAGTGCTGCATCAAATTTACTATTAATTATAGTTTCTGATACAATAATTTATTTTCTCTTCCTTTTTATTTATCTCAATTTTTGTTTTTTTTAAAAAAAGTTGATATTGATGCACTCAAACAGGTTGTAAAGGAAGCATTAAGAAAAGCATCTGTGGTACAGTGGTTGCCCAGAGTAGCACTGGAGGACTGTGTTATTGAAGGTAATTAACACTAAATTTCTCATGCATGCGTATGATGGACTTTGTGTAAACTTAAACGAGAAAAAAAATGAAAGTGGTGAAATGTTATAGGATATAAAATCAAGAAGGGGTGGAACATTAACGTGGATGCTAGATCGATACACCATGATCCAACGGTGCACAATGATCCGGGTGTGTTCAATCCTTCAAGATTCTCTGTAAGTCCAAACTACAAGAAAAATGAAAATCTAAATTTGAGAGTTAGAAATGAATTTGGATTCTCCGTTGATTTTTTGTATGTTGTTTCTTTATTGTATTTTCATAATTCAGTATACTACTAATTTTAACATTTTAAAATATATTAAAAAAATATTTAAAATATCATTACAGTATATTTTTAATACCTAATAAAGAATGGCACACAAAAATTAGTAAAAAATTTGGACTCGTAAAAAATAAGAAAATAAAATGTTGGAATACAAAAATACTGCAGGAAGAGTCAAAAGCATACAGTTTCTTAGCTTTTGGGATGGGAGGAAGGGCGTGCCTAGGGAAGAACATGGCCAAAGCCATGATGTTGGTGTTTCTCCACCGTTTCATCACCAATTGCGAGTGGGTATTTTCTATCATTAATTAGCTTAATGCTGGTAATTAACATGGTAGTTATATTCAAGTAATTAAATTGTTTGTATTATTAAGGTGGAAGGTGATTGATTCTGACTCAAGTATTCAGAAAGGTGCACTTTTTACGAAACTTAAGAGCGGATATCCTGTGCGTTTGATCTCGACGAGGAATGACCAAAACATAACCATGTGATGTGACAACATAAACATTTACACTTGCAAGCAATTCGAACGTGGGTTTCAAGATTTTACCCATGGATTCAGGGTTGGCTTTTGAGTAACCAGTATTTAACTCGTACAGTTATCTATTTTCAACGTTAGTTACTCTACTCATGTGATCCACAAATTACTTTTGTTGTCGAATTGTTAAGAATATATGATGTAAATATAAATGTTAAATGGATATGAATGTGTTATTTCATAGGAAATGGTTAGGAATCAATTGTAAATATAAATTTTATATTGGTTAGAAATAAGAAATTAGAGTATTATATAAGAATAAAAGCTCATAAATTCAGTATTTTAAAGTGTTGGGTTGAGAATGGCGTCAACAATATCTTATTTCATTAAAAAGAACGGTCATACATAAAAGACGGAAAAAGAGTACTCGTGTACAAATAAAGATATAATCGAAATTGATGCATCAAATATCAATTGATCAAAATTTTATCACATTCCCACAGTCAATAGGAGATGAGTAATAATTCCATATATGAAAGTTACAAACAATTCCAGAACATCTAAAACCAAACAAAAAATATGCAGTTCACAGTTGTTTTCTGTCGGTAATGAATTCTCAGGTTTAGTTTTGGAAAAATGAGATTTTATGTATTTACTGCTAAAATTATGTTCTCAAGATATTCAAAATTTAAATAATTGTCATTCACAATCATCTCCTCTCATACTACTTATGGGTTTTTTCAAGAGAATCAAGATCAAACACAAAACCAATGAAAATCTTAGTCCACTTCATTAATGGATTGATATTAATTTTAATCCAAAATTTTAAAATAATAGATTTATGAATATTTTTCTCTTGTAGATATTAATTAACATATTCACACTTAAATTTCTAAGTTTTAGACAAAGATCACATTGTTTCAAAGTTAAAAACTAAATTTAATTTTAACATTTTTTTTATGATGAGCAAGAGTTATGTTTTTATACGAAAAAAAATTGAAAAAAAGCTATTTAATCAAAATGATATAATGTATGAAGGTTTAGAATTTCTAAAATAAATTAGAATTAGGTACGACTAAGATTACTTTAATTTAGAAAATATATTTAATTTGATGATTTCAATGATCAAATTATTAAAATAAAAGAATGATAAAATTGGAGAGAGTGTTTGAAAGGAAGAGAAATATAAATAATTGTTAATCCAAAATTTAATATATTTTTTTCAATATAGTCATTCTAATTCTAATTCTATTACATTAAATTAAATTAAATTAAATTAAATTAAATTGTGTTAACGTATTTAATATTTTATAGATGGACATTTAAACAATTTATAATATTTTACACATTTCAACTTAAAATGTCATTTGAAATGTCATTTAACCAATAAAAAAATTATTGTTGTTAGATTAAAAATATTATATTTATTTATTTATAAATTTTAAATATTAAAATATATTAAAGTTTGAAACAAAGATAAATTTCAAATTCATATATATATATATAAAAGTTTATGACAAAAAAAATTAACCTTTGAAAAATAAAAATATATTTTAATGATGAAGAACAATGTACTCTTAAAAGCACTTTACTAAAATAATAAAAACAACTAGATTCCCAAATTAAGTCACTTATTAATAATCCGATATTTTTTTTTTTACAACTAAATTACTACCCATATGATATTCAAGTGGAGGGGGAAAGAGTTTCAATAGGTATGCAGAGTAGTATTTTTGGTGATTTTGGTTGTGGTTTTATTATAGTTTTTCCTTCAAGTTGAAGTGGTGTGAGAAAAAAAAAAAAATTTAAGAAGGTGTCTCCGTCGAGCCAATTGGCAGAGTAATCCAAAGGAATAAGACCATTTATAGACGAATGCTGCACTTATCGTCACTAACCAAACGTTAATCATGTCTCTTTCATTCATTTCTCGCTGCTTTTTCTTATTTTATTTTCACTTTTTAATTCATTTTACTTGGAATAATTAAAATGCTCCTTCTCATATATTTTTTCCTCTTCAACAATGTCTTCCTAACTAGGGACATCATCATAGTCAGCATATAAGTAATTATATTTATACACAGAACTTTGTAGAGGTGAAATGTCTGTATGTTTATTATATATGATATTTTAGTAAATGTATTTTGTATATTTTATTTTCTAGTGTTATTGTGAACTTTTTTCACAGTTCTATTATTTTTCATTTAGTCTTTTTTTCTTATTACTTTACTTGTTTGCTAATTACGTAAAAAATAATTGTTACAAACGAACATAAATCATATGAGCAAATAGATACTTGAAAAACATGAAGCATCAACAATCGGGACAAACCTTGTCTTAGTGAACAATTTTGCTGTAATTTAAATGTAGGTTTTGTTTATTAGAAGTCTTAGATATATTACTCAAGGAGTAAATAATAAAGAGATTATACATTAATGATGGTTTAAAAATTCTCATAAATCGGTAATTCAATGACATGATCTCAAGTTTAAAAGCTGAATATGCTATTTGTGTTGTATTCTCAAGTTCAAAATGACATCTATTATATTCTAATTTAACACGAGGTTTCAAGTTTTAATATTGGGTAAGCAACTAAATTAAATATTTTATCTAAGTAGTCTTATTTTACTCAAACTAGTGAAAGATATTTGTGTTCTTTAAGAGAATGTAGATAGTCTATAAAAGAAAAAGTATGATAGAATAGTCAAAAAGAAAATAAGTTTCTTCAATTCTTATCCAAATGGCGTTTAGATATAATATTTTTTCTGAAACAGTGTAACAAGAATACAAATCAATTCATTGTTATGGCGTTGGAAGCGTAACAAGAGAAGAAAGAACATAAATAAAGAGTGAAAAATGTTAGGTTTACACATAAGGCACACCATTCTCAATCCAAAACCTTAAGACAGTGAATTTATGGGTCTTTAATCTTATATTTATTTTTTCAATTCTAACCAACGTAGAACTTAGACTCACATTTGAATTTTTTTTTTTTAAAACATCTGAAATTTGATGATGGAGCAGTTGCCTATGATTTGCTGAAGAAAACTTCAAAGTTCAAAGGGTGTTTCAGCAACTATAAAATAGGTTGTGACCCACTTGGAGAAAACAAAACAAAAAAAAATGGTGTACAAGTTGGATATATAATGAGTATATCACAATTATAATGCAGTAGAAGGAGACAACAACACAAAATCAATGTACTGAGCAATGATTTATCACTACAACACAAAGACAACAAGAATAGTTGTCATTATAAATTTTAAAAAAGGAAAACTAATGCTTTCATAATTATATACTTTTTCATTAGTTTGATTTTGCTTTCCCCACATAATATATAAAATTGAAAATTCATAAACTTGTTTTTTCTTCACATACTGCGATTAATAATATGCAATTGGAATGAGTGAGGTCACAAGATTCTGCTCCATCTGAAATTTGAGATGAAAAAGCATCCACAACTTAAAACTCAAGTAATCGCATAAACAAACAAAACTCCTCTGATAACAAAAAAAGTTCTGAGGAAGTTCATTATAAAATATACGTATAATTAATAACTCTGAAACTAAGTCACGGGAATATCAAAAAGCTGCATGCAGTAGTAACATGAATGGTTTTGGATGGTTTAAGAAACAAGAATGAATAGTATAGGAAAAAGAAATTAACTTGTTTGAGACAGAAAATATGTATGGAATTTGATTTTCGATTTCTGTGCCGAAGTTTTGGAATATGGTGTTGTAGGGTTGGGAGGGGCTAAGCAACGAAAATAATGGATAAAGAATGTTTATTTTACGAGGTATTTTACAAGCTTAGAAGGTTGGTTCCCTTGCGACAGACAGCACCAAAGAAAATATGTTGGTTGCTGATAAACAATAACATATTTTTTCACTTCTTTAGGATAATTCTGATCTACTTCGTTATAAACAATCTCGTTTATTCAGCACTCTATTATTTTGTTATTTTGTTGTTCCAATTCCAACCACTATGCCATAAACTTCTCTATTTGTTTTTTTTTTTTTTTTCTTTAAATGGGTCCATTCCAGCACTGACCAAAATATCTAAATAAATTGAAACAACTGAGAGAAGACACTTTAATACTCTGTTATCAAGTGGAGTGTGTAAGAAACTTTTCTCACATAGCAACAACATAGTTTTCACCACGAGTCCCCACTTTTTTTTTTTTATTAAATAAATGTTGCTTTTCTCTATTAAACACTCACTAAATTAAGTGAATAAAGCAGAAGTAAACCAACAATAGCTACACAACACACTAGTATTATAGTATGTTTGGCATAAATAAATAAAGAGGGAGGAATAATCTATAAAAAAAAGAAGGAAAAGTATTATAGTATGTTTGGCAAATTTAAAATTCCTTCACTAGTAAAGTATGACAATTAGCAAAGCATTCTATCATTGAAAATTTTGAAGTAAAAACTTCAGGGAAATATAAATATCATTGCATCAATCAAATAAAATTAGTGCATAAAAAGAATTAGAATGATTCATTCCCTATGGTTTTTCAGAAACCCGTGCGCATTTTATTTCAACTTTGTTTGTTTTCACAACTGCCAATACAAAATATTTCCAAATTTATAGGAATTTCTGTGTTGAGGAAACGTATTAATTGAGCTATGATCCATGATCATTGGTGGTATATGCATGGAACCTTCCCATTAATCTTGGTCATAATTTAATCTGCAAAAAGTTAGTTTTTCAAGTTACAAATGACCACTAAACTACAAAGGAATCTCCTGCCATGTTTTGAAGCATCTAGTGCTTCAAAATGAAGTTTTCTAACATAAAAAAAAATGTAGTGACACCAGATTTACTAAATCTTCTACTATTGAAAATTTCAGATTTTTAAGAAAAATAATCCACAGATATAATCCGTAATCATGCATCGTTTTTATAGACAAATTTAGCATTTATAAACCGTTCTGATATTTGAACATAAAAATCTGTGTATTATATGTAATAAATAGAACATTTCCTACAAAAAAAAATTATTGTATTTAAATTATTAATGTAAAAAATATGACTTGTTAAGTAATCACATGATCATCAACCTGTAATCATAATCATCTGTGCATAATTATATCCAAATGAAAACAACCATGTGACATCTTTATTTTTTTTAATACACACAGTTTCATGTTTTGAAATTGAAAGAGAAAACTTTTTTTTGCTCTCTAGAACTACGATTACTATTCACTGAAAAAAATCGTTCTTAAATAAAAGTGTAAAATGAATTGTTCTGAAAATATTATGAAAGGCAATTACATTTGCGAATGATATAGTAATTACATTGTTTTAATTTAACTTGCATCTGGCGCCAAACCATGGTAAAACCGACACTACAAAGTGATTGGATAAGATAAAATATAATATATTAAAATAGAAACAAATCCCTCAGAAATTGGATAAATTACTGTACAACAGTGGATGAAAAAGGAAAAATAAATTACATCCTTCTCTTAATTTTTTTAATTTGATGGAGAGCATGCCAAATTCTGTGTTAGTTGTTCCTCCCACTGCATTCTCTTATGCAAAGCGATGAATTCCTCAACCGCACGATTGAATTCCTCTTCACTCAACTCTTCCACGCACCGCAATTCACTCTCAAACGGCCTCCTCAATCGCACCGTCTCCCATCTCTTCAACTCTCCCCGGGCAGCCGCCACCACCATCCGCCGCTCGTAACTCTCCGACTGAACTCTCCGGTAGGGCTTCTTCTCCGACACCGAAACCGCCTCCGTCACCGTCGCCACTGTTGTGCAACTGCTCGCCGCCGTGGTCTCGGTAACCGCCGTGACAGTTTCCACGAATTCTTTCTCTGCGGTACGAGGTTGTTCCTGTTGCGCTGTTACGACGAGGCGAGACTCGCTGTGGTTGAGGATTTCGTCGTAGTCGTCGGTGCAGACACCAACGTTGTTGTCGTTGTTGTTATTTTCTTTGTTTTTGTTATTGGAGAGTGCGAAGAGGAAGAGGATAATGGCGTTTAGGAAAAGAAAAGCGTAGAAAGAATTATGGAAGAGTGAAATGAACGTGTGGTGGAGATGAGAAAGTGTTTGGAGGGTGATGGGGAAGGAAAAGGAGTGTGAGAAGAACAAAATTGCGGCACCAACGTTGAACAAGTGAAAGATGTTTTCGAGGTTTAGTTTTCTTTGGATTCTTCTCATGGCATTGGCTTTGTCGTTTAGCAAGGAAGCCATTGAAAGAGGATTTAGAGTTAACAATGTTGAAGGAAACGAAAGGACCAGGTTGCTGCGACATTAAAATTCTAAGTCCTTTATATAGACAACGACACAGCACACGGTGATATATAGTTGTGAACTTCCCCTTTTTTTTTAAACTAGAAATTAGAAAGAGATCACTCCCACTATGAGCACGTAAAAAAAAGGTTTGTATAAATAGAGAACGATAATTAAATTTTTTTTTTTTTTTAACTTTAGCTTTGTTATTACAACAAGTTCTTTCTATTTTTGTGTTTAACATTTCTTTTGTCAGCTTGTGCTGAACAATTTATAGAAGTGTTTCATACTTATAATTATTTCAATCATTTATAAAAAATTAATGGTAGATAGTAATGTTGTGGATAAGTACATCATTCGACTTCTTGATTTTTGTTGTCCAAGTAATGTTACGTATATTATTATCTTCGAAAGTAAAGTGAGTGCACTTTAGTTAAACGAAACTTTATTTATTTATATGATAAATATTTTTATTTATTTATTTTTTAACAATAAGTTATGATTCTGTCAAGTGAAAATAAATTTCTAACTGTCTGAAAGAAAAATATAATTCTGACTAAGATTGTATTAGATTCGAGTTGTGTTGTGAATGAAGAAAAAAATTAATTGAAAGTAAAAAACATTCTACGAAACATGTCAGATAATTTTCTTGAGAGATTAATGGTTGATCAACATATTAAACTAATATTTTACTTTTAATCAATTAGTGGATATATATTTGAATTGAATTTGATCAATCTTTTTTAATCATTATTAAAGATTTTTTTTTCTTCAATAACTTATTTCATTGTGGTATATTATAAAAATTATTTTATATAGTATTATTGATAAGTAATCATATATTTTTAAAAGAAGATAAATATACACTATTCATAAAAAATAATAAATATGTTAGTTAATTGACTTATATACTTAAAATAACTCAATTATATTAATGATTTTATTATTATTTTTATTGATTTTTTGTTATTTAAAAGCTAATTTTTTATAATTCAGCATATAAACTAAAAAATATTGTTTGAATCTTGTATTGTTATTTAAGATGGAAGAACAAGTTTGTTTTTTATGATTTATGCATGTTCATATTTCCAAGGTTGTGAGGAAAGAGGTATCTAGTCCAAGCGAAGAGATTCGGCTAGAAACACAAGTCATTACAGTGTAAATTACTTATTTAGCCTTTGATTTTAACAAGACACGATGATTACATGTTTTGGTCTCAAAAATATGAAAGGAAATAATTGATTCTCCTCTCTTTAATAATTGATTCTTCCATTTTTGGTAATATAACTTTAATAATGTAAGTAAGAAATCGATTATCCATATATATATATATATATATATATATATATATATATATATATATATATATATATATGATTTTCATTTTGTTATTTTATGTTTTTGATATAACCATTATAAAAAAATAAATAATGATAATATATTTATAAAACACGTTACATCACCCACAAAAAACTTTCCTAAAATTTCATTTCAAATTCTTTTATTTCACATCATTTTTTTTCTTAGTTTAAACAATTTCATTTTTACTTATTTTTTTTATCAAATTTAATTTTTTTAAATTGATATTCAAATGCAAATAAGTTTCAAATCTGGCACCGTACTAAAATCATTTATTACTATTTGTAGTGATAAAAATGCTTTTAAATTCTGTGGTAAATATTTACTCAATATTCAATTAAAATATTTAATAAATCCTAATAATTAAAGCCCGTCCTTTTATATATCTTCGTTGATGTTTTTGATTATAACGGTAAAAAACTGTAAAATATATTTTTTAAAAAGCCTCTAACCAAACTCTGATATTATGTTAAAAATAGACTTTAAGTTTAACTCAATCCCACAAAATCGGCTAGTAAAGTGAGGTTTGCATCTCACTTATATACTATAAAATTGTCTTATCTCTAATCGAGGTGGGACTTCCAATAATAAAGGACAACACCCAAAAATTCAGTAAAAAATATGGACTCTGGGCACAGACTAGATAAGATGCATACGTGCAATGACTTAAAATAATGTGATTATGTATATGGATATTTTGAATTGTATCATGACATATTAGATTGTAGTATTAAATACAAAATTCATTAGAGAAATAATATATTTATGTATGTTGAGAAGTTAAAGTTTCAAATTGTACATAAAAACATTATATCTAAATTTCATAAACATACATAATTTTTTAAGCCTACACTTACGCTACCAATACATTTATCGTGATTATTTTTTTTGTGTTTGCTTTATTGTGATTTCTTTGTGCCGTGCCCTGTGTAGGAAGCAAATGCATTGATATCGAATAAACTGTTGAGAGAAAAAAAGAAAGATTCCTGAGAAGGAAGAAACAAAGTCTCAACCAAATCCAATGGAAGCATATAGAAAGAGAGTGATTAATTATTAAAGTCATGAAAAGAAGAAGCCAAAAGGCTAAAAGTAAAAGGAATATGTGAAATTATGTACATTGAAGGGCTGGGATTGGTTTGCACGAGAAAGATGAAAGGGAAAGTGTAAAAGAAGGATCGTTGATGAAGAACGTAACTAACCACTCACGGAACCAGGAAGAAAACATTCATGCATGAAACCCATGAACAATTCATTCACCAAATTAATTTCAGAAAAGAGAAAAAAAGCATCACTTTCCCATGCAATGCAACACTGGTAACCATGTATTATTATATTTAATATTAAATACATTTTTATCCCTTTATCATAAAATTAAAATTCATTCGTGTTTCACATTTTAATATATATTTTTTTCAAATTTTAAAAATAAATGAATATAATCTTTTTAAATTAATAATATTAATTTTGTTAGACTTGTTAAACGATGTTTTAATTTGATATTTGAAATGAAACTTATTAAAACGATGTAAAATAATCTAATTGTCATTCTAAAACACATGTTAAAACTCAACTGGATTAGGAGAACTATATTTAAACAATAATCTTTTTATATTTATTGCAAATTTTGATAAGTTCACATCTTATTAATACATATATGCTATTATCGGAGAACTTGTTACAATTGTAAATTTCTCTAACTCGTTTTAAACCGTCTGATCTTATGATATTGTATATTACATATTAGTATATATTTTATGTAAGGTTTCTACTTATGCATATATTTACCTTGTCGTTTTATTGTGTTTGTTTCATAAAGTCACTTTATTTTTCCAGTACTCCATCATTCTGGATTTTATTTTTAAATACACTAAATCAATTTTGGGAATTATTTTTTGGAAGATAATCACTACTCACTCTTATTATAGAAATTTTTTTCGAAAGCTTTGAAAGGGTGCAGGGAGAAATTCGATAGGTGCAAAAAGCCCAATATGAACTTTTAACTTATTCCAATCCGCTAAGGACCACCTCTCATTTGTTCTAGAAAGGGTTTAGAGGGTGGATATCTTTTTTCCTACACCTCCATATTTTTCTTCTATAGTTGCATTAATATGAAAATTTTCACATTGTCTTTCACAGATTATAAAGTAAAAATTTATTTTAAAAAATTTATTTTTAGATTACACAATTTCAAAGTTACTTTTTTACTTGAAAAAATAAATAAATTTTAGATTATATAAATCAGAAGTTGAAAATAACTTTTTTGATTGTAAAATCAATAAACCACGTGGTCTTGTTTTTCTCCAACTTCTCTCTCTTGACTCCTTCAAAGAAAATTACATGACTTTCGAATTGTATAATTTAAAAATAAAAAATAACTTTCATATTGTCTAATTTGAAAACTTCTTTTAAATACAATAGAATTTTCTTATTCTATACTTTTAAATTATACGATCTAAAATATATATTTGACTTTCATATTTATGGGAGTGAAGAAAAAGAGTACCGAGAAGCAGGAAAAAAGAATACCCTTTTAGAAATAATATTTTACATTTCAAAAAGCCCATTACAAAATAGATAATAAGAGGTGGACAAAAAATTAAAGAAGTGCGAAAAGAAAATTCTCTGAAGATGCTGGACCTACACTAGTCTTGCTTAGCTACGAAGCCCATTAACTGACTGTCCAAACCTTAAACTATATGGACCCTCCCAAAAAGAAAAAACACGAGAACAGCAACGTACAATAAAACAAACAATATGATTATGAATCGTGATTAATAAATAATTTGATTAAAATGAATAAATTTATATATTTTAAAAAATTAAAGTTTAAATTAGTTCAAAATTTTAAAATGAACTAATTTTAAAATTTACTAAAAATTAAGAAGCAAGTACATAACCAAAAGTAATTGTTCCGTAACTCTATTTACTTGTTACATGTTTATTTTGGACCTTAAAGAAAACAAAAGACGTGATCACTTTTGTTTTTGAAACTGGACAGTGCCTTTAATAGTCTCCCTATGTTATGATAGTTATAATAATGTACCTGTACCCCATTGGCTATCTAATATATACATATCAATCAAATAATAACTCTTTATCATCTTAAATGTATAAGTATAATTGACGTTTGAAGGTTAATTATGATTTGACATGGTGATTTATTATTCACAAAAATAGTATATTATGCATATGATTGAATATTTTTATTTTGCATTAAATATGTAAATTTTGATATGAATTTTAAATTTGGTTCTTGTTTAAATTTTAATATATTTTGATTTTTAAATTTTAAAAGTTATTTTTTTTATTATTAGTTGTGTCTGAAAGTGATATATGAATTATTTATACAATTTAATATATTTATGTTTTATTAATTAGAAAAGTCGTCCAAAAAAAGTAATAATATTAACATCATTATATTAAAACTAGTGTAAACATATGTAGTATCGCGTATATATACGCATTTTTTAAATATGCATGATATTATATTAGTAGATGATAATATTATAATGTTATAAAATTAATATATAAAATAAAATTATATTTATTAAAAATAAAGTAAAATATATCAGAACTTATGAAAGAATAATCATTGATAAATAAAAAAGAAGAAAAGAAATAAAGATAGACGATTTTATAAAAAGCTTGTAAAAGTAATGGTCAATTTTAAAAAAATTTAATAAATTATTATATTTAAAGGGTAAAATTGGTATATTGAAATGTGAACACACAAAAAAAAATCATTTTATATATTATCATAATAGATAATTACATCGTTATTTTAAAATTTGAAAATCAAAATATATTAAAATTTAAAAAATAACTTTCGTCATCCAAGTTTTGGGTTCAATCCTTTAATTTTTCTTTAATGGGTTTTACGCCAAATAGTTTCATTTTGAATTGGGTGATCTTAACATTTATCGAATATAGAATTTAGATGAGGAACACATAAAACAATGATTTAGTTTGATAGGTTTTATTTAGTTGCAAAAATATAATGCAAGAAAATGACATTGAATTGTGGACGAGGAATGAAGATACTAGACAAACAAAACCAAAGTGGGTCTTAGGTTGACACATTATGCAGAACAACTGTGACATGTTTTACTCACCTCACTCTGCACTTCACACATTCAAATTTCACAGTACCACTGAGTGTGATAACCCTCCCACATGCTTGTGCTGCTTTTTTATTTTCATCACTCATTATTTTCTTGACCTTTTAAAAAGTAGCAACCATTTCATTCTCACTAACATTTGAGTAAATATTTTTGTATAAAGTTTTTTTATACTAAGATTTTTATAGGAATTGTCAATGTATAATAATAAATTATATTTTTTAGGTTGTTTAAACTATTTCATTATTGTTATTTCCCCGAGAGTCGTTGAATAGTGAGGTGCGTGGTTATCGCAATCAAACTCGGAGGAAAGTGTTTTGATTTATTGCAATAAATAAAAGGTCATCACCACCTCTTTAAAGATCTCCACGTTATGCATTTTTTATTTATTTTATTTCACAATAATTAAAATTAACACCAATTCTGGTTGTTCTGATTCAATCCATTATAAACTTAGCTTTATTCAGGGAAATCCATTTTTTAATTCATGATTAAAACATTTTTTATCCGTGAATAATGCGACGAATATTTAATTAGAGTAACATTTTTCTGTTATTAATATATTTAAACTTGTTTAATAATGTATAAATATACATATGAAGAAATTCAGTACCAGAAAAGTATCAAAGGTAAATTTTGTAAGTAAGCAACAATAAGTTTTGCAGAAGAGAATAATATTGTGTTTACTTGAAAAAAAAAATCATCGGAATAATCATACTTCACATTTATCTGTTGCTTAGTACAGCTATATTATTCTCGTTGAAAAATACAGCAATATTATTCTACGTTGAAAAATACAGCAACATTAGTCTTAATTTTGAAATATATTATTAATGCGAATACTAAATATTAAAAAGTAAAACTAAAACAGTGATAATCGCAACATACCATGCATACAAATAATTATTTAAATATTTAAAAAATAATAATTCGTGTTAACAATTACTTGTCAATTAATATAACATTTTAACGTTTCCAATTGACGAGTGGTTTTATTATAGATAATTAATAATACACCAATAAAAAACAATGGCTTAAAATTATTTTTGACTGCTATTATTTCATATAATATGTGACTTTAATTCTTATAAAATTTTAATCATAGTTTTACTTTAAAAATTTTATAAAGTTAAATAATTTTGGTTAAATATCGAAGTATAAATAATCGTTAAAAGCCATTACCATATTAATCCGACTCTGGTTATTCAAAATACTGGACAATAGAGAGAAGATAAAGAAAGAAACAACATTGAGAATTAAGAAGCAGGAGTTAATTTAATAACTAAATAAGTCAGGGTTTACGTTTTCGATTTTGATGCAAGTTAAATAAAGTTTAAAAAAGAAACACGTAACAATGGTGGGAACTAGGAAGTGTCAGTGTTAGGGAGCAAGTCAGAAAAACTAGCAAGGAAGTGCTGAGTCATTGACAGAAGGACTTCGCAGGTTTCTCGTGAGTCCTCACAGTAGAATCTGCCCCTTAGTTGCCGATTAAAGTCACTGTGTTCAACTTCATCGCTTTCTTCTCCATTGCCACATTTCTCTCTAACTTCTATTTTCTGCCCTCCCAGGCCCCACCTTCGTTTTCCTTCAACCAACTCTCTCAATTGGAAAAGTGGGTTCTCTAAAAAATCTGATTTTTTTGGGGCCCTTTTTCACTTGAATCTCCGCAGTTTTTGATTCCTCAACTTATGGTGCAAATTGTCTGAAAAGTTTGGTGCTTTATCAAAGTGATTTAGCTCCTCTGTTCCTTCCCTCGCACAAACAGTGTAGTCCAATTTTCATTGAGCAGAAAGGTACTACCAATCACCAAATCCAGAAAGGTTTCTGTTTCCGTCGTTCAATGGAGTCAAGTCGTGCAACCCTGGGTGGCATTCTGGCTAAAGTTAGTGAGGGAACTGGAAGAAACAGGAGAAGTGGGTTCTGGGGTGAGAGTACAAGGGGAAGTGGGAACACAAGGTTTTTGAGTGTTCAATCATGCAAAACTTCACGAACCAGTAAGAATCTTAGAAACTCCAAGCCTCGTGGAGTTGCACGTGCTGTTCTCACATCAGACATCAACGAAGATTCCGTGGTAAATCAACAAATGCACACACATCATGTATTGAAAGAAAAATTTTATTCACTTTGGTGTGTCTCTGATTGTTTTAATAAGCATTCAGTTTCAACGCTTAACCGCAGTTCTTCCTTTTAGGCATATCAGAGGGTGCCCACTTTTGAGACCCCCGAAGTGAACCCAAAAAGCGTGGCTTCTATAATTTTGGGTGGAGGTGCAGGAACTCGTCTCTTTCCTCTTACTGGCAGAAGAGCCAAACCAGCGGTATAATGTGATTTTCAGTTGGAATTTTGTTGGTAACGGTTGCTTTGCTATGATTGCAAATCCTTTATGCAAAGTTTCTTGGTTTGAATGAGATTCTCAGGTTCCAATTGGTGGGTGTTATAGACTCATAGATATCCCCATGAGCAACTGCATCAATAGTGGCATCAGAAAAATATTCATTTTGACGCAGTTTAACTCTTTTTCTCTCAACCGCCACCTGTCCCGGACATACAGCTTTGGAAATGGCATGAATTTTGGAGACGGTTTTGTGGAGGTAGGTTGCTGTTATGTTTGAAAAGAAGTTTTGATTTCAGAACTTAGTAGATGTTGTATGAGAAACTGATTGCTGGGTGGTATGAAATTGTTTGAGAAAATGGTTTTTAGAACCAGAAAGTGGTAACAGAACCAAACAAGATCCTTATTTTTCTTCTGGAAAGTGTTTTTTTTTTTTTTTTTTTTTTTTTTTTTTTTTTTATATTTTTTTTTTTATTTTTTTTTTTGCGATAAGTTTTGTTAAGAATTGATTTGTAATTATATGTGAACAGGTCTTGGCTGCTACTCAGACGCCTGGAGAGGCAGGGAAGAAATGGTTCCAGGGAACAGCTGATGCTGTTAGGCAATTTATTTGGGTTTTTGAGGTAAAAACATATGATATGATGTTGTGTATTTTCTAAAAATCCTATTTTGATATATGGAGTAGTGAATATGGTTCTGCATGATTTTGCAGGATGCCAAGAACAAGAATGTGGAGCATATATTGATACTTTCTGGGGATCATCTTTACCGGATGGACTATATGGACTTTGTACAGGTATAAATGGTATAAAGTTTGATCTAACATTACAAATGATAACATTTATAGTTTTCTGAAACTAATAATGATTTTGATGGGACTATGATTGCAGAGACACGTTGACACGAATGCTGATATCACAGTTTCATGTGTTCCCATGGATGACAGGTATCTCTACGTGAAAATCTGCATGATTTGATTTCTTACAATAAAGGAACTTCACCTTATTCACAAGAACTAAACATTCACTGAAAAAAATGATATCAGTTTTTTTATCTTGAGTTGAGTTTGAAGTTGATCAGCGTTAATTCTCTTGTAGCCGGGCATCAGATTATGGACTGATGAAAATTGATAAAACCGGACGAATTGTACAGTTTGCAGAAAAGCCAAAGGGATCAGATCTAAAGGCTATGGTACACCGATAGTATCTTGATTCCAAAGTCTTAAACACATACCTTTTATTTGAGTAATTGAGATTTTGATTTAGTTATTAATAAATTGTCAATAACTGCAGCGTGTTGACACTACTCTTCTAGGGTTATCGCCACAAGAAGCAGAAAAACATCCTTATATTGCATCCATGGGTGTCTACGTGTTTAGAACTGAAACTCTGCTGCAACTATTAAGATGGAAATGTTCTTCATTCAATGACTTTGGATCTGAAATTATCCCATCTGCTGTGAGCGAGCACAATGTCCAGGTGAGAGGGAATTTCTCGTTGTTGTTCTTTTTTTAAAATCTTTGAATGCTAACAAAGTAATCTCTTCTGGTTTAGCAGTAACCAGCCAATTTTCTCTTTCTTTTTTGCATCTCAGGCATATTTGTTCAATGACTACTGGGAAGATATTGGAACTATAAAGTCCTTCTTTGATGCAAACCTTGCCCTAACAGAACAGGTTACTTCAAATAGCCCATAATTTTTTTAATGGCTATACACTTTTGGTAACTTTTCACAATTTAGAAGCATTAATTGTTTATTCTTTAGAATCTTGCTGATATAATAGAAGACTTGATTATAGTTTTGATAAAATGTGATTTTTACTATTGAATAAGTTTTCATTGAAAAGGGAAAGTGTAGTAATCCAATAATTAGTTATTTATGGTATTACTTGCAGCCTCCTAAATTTGAGTTTTATGATCCAAAGACACCTTTCTTCACTTCCCCAAGATTCCTCCCCCCCACTAAAGTAGAAAAATGCAAGGTATGACAGTCAACTATTACTAAGTTGCTTTGTGAGATTGGACTCTGCTGAACATGACTCTGTTGATTTAATGGGTTGGTTTCATAGATTGTGGATGCAATTATTTCTCACGGTTGCTTCTTGAGGGAGTGTAGCGTTCAGCACTCTATTGTGGGAGTGCGCTCACGTTTAGAATCTGGTGTGGAGCTTCAGGTAAACAATAATCTGTACTGCATTTTCACTCTAAGTCGTAGGAATCAATTTTTAACATCCCTAACACAATTCCACCTTTTTATCTTCTGTTTTGGATCATCAGTGATAAATGCTTTATACCTTGGATTTTGTTGTCCAGGATACCATGATGATGGGTGCTGATTACTATCAGACCGAGTCAGAAATTGCATCTTTGCTGGCAGAAGGAAAGGTTCCAATCGGTGTTGGGGAAAATACAAAAATCAGGTGCGTTTGATTGAGTCTCGTGAAGAGTTTCCTCTTATCTGTATTCTACAACATTCAAACCATAATAGTGTTTCTTTTTAAGGAATTGCATAATCGACAAGAATGCCAAGATAGGAAGAAATGTGATCATTGCAAATGCAGATGTGAGTAGTGTTTGAACACGTTGCTTTCAGAAATTTCTGCAATAGACTTACGTACTGATATAAATCCATTGATTTCTCAGGGTGTTGAAGAAGCTGATAGGGCCAAGGAAGGATTCTACATAAGGTCTGGCATCACGATTACACTGAAAAATGCAACCATTAAAGATGGAACAGTTATATGAAGCATTCAACAGGCCTCTTTGTAATAGTAGTCTAGAAATAAATACATTCACTCGAGGACATACCCCTTGATGAAACGCATGCTTGTACATTACTAAGTTTCTTTCCATATATCTCAATAAATGATAGTCATGCCCATAACACTTGTAGGACACATCTCTTGTAATACTTTAACGAAAATTACTAGCCACTCTGCACTCTACAATTATTAGGACACTCCATCCTCACACAATTAAGTTACAAAGTTGCTAACTTTCTCTCTTTCTCTATATTATATATAGATTTTTGTGGTTAAGACATATAACTTAGTTTCCACCGTTAGCACCAACATGCCATTGGGAGCCTCTGATTTCCTTAGCTCTGTTCCACTTCTCAATGTTTCTGAGTCTGGCGTACATCTTGCGAATGTGGTTTAGTTTTTGAGACTGTTGAGCGATCAAAGTAGCCGTTGAGGGGCTTTCATCTAAGACAACCTCGTAACCATCTCGAAAAGAATCCATTCCTTGAGCTAGAAGCTGCCAAAACAAGCCACCAACAGCAGCACCACCACTACTCGCGGATGAGTATATTGCTGAATAAACCGTGTTGAATAACCGATCCCTTGGCGCTGAGTTGCCACCGAAGCTCTTTGTGGAAATGCCGAACTCCGCAAAGATAACTGGCTTGTGAAGAGTGTTCTGCGCATCTTGGATGTGCTCATCCACCCACCGCTCTAAGAATGAGATTTGCTCTTCATAACCTGAACTCGATAGCCTGCAAAGTAAACACAACCCATTCAACTTCATCATCGACAAATGTTAATCGTTAGAACTTTTTCACTGTATTCCTTGAGCCTCGTAACCTGAGTTCATAATCCCTATCACCATCTGTTCCGAACTTTTTCACTGTGCTAACCTTATTTTAGAATTTGTCATATAACAATTTTGTTGATCGAAATGTTCTCAAAAGTGAGGAATTGAAGTAAAAAGTCTAACCATTGGTCTGGGTAGGAGTGCACTGTTGCGAAATCAATGCCGGGGATTTGGTTGTTTGCAATGAAATCGGTTCCAACATTGAAGTTTGGATTGGACTGAGTCTTTGACTGGCCGTAGAAACCCTCCAAACCAGCTTCCAGCAAGTGGTTTCCATCAATGGATTTCAGGTAAGATGCCATCTCAGAAATCCAACCCTGTCAAAATGAATAGTTCTTAAAAATTAAAATTACGTAAAAGATGATTTAACATATATTCCATTTCTCCAAGTAAATGATATGTAAATTTATAAATTTTGAAGCAATACACTACACATGTGCTAAAATAAACAAGAATATTAACATGCAATCCATGTTCAAGAACTTCACTAGATGGAATTATGCATTTACCTGAACTGTTTTTCCTGATTGATCAGAAGGGCACCTAATCTCATTCATAAGTTCCCAAGCCATTATAGTTGGGTCGTCTTTGTATGCAATTCCAGTGATGCTATTACGTCTTGTAAGTACAGCCTGTAAAACACTCACATAAAATAAACTCTAATGTTACATCTCTTTTTTCACTAGTGTAACCAATTCTATACACAAGTCATTCATTCTACACGTTAAGCGCAATTTTAGGAATGAAGAATATTAAAAATAACCCTCACTTTCCAACACAAATAAGAAAACTTTAATGCTTTTATTTATAAACATTTTTTTTAAATTATAAAAAGGTAAATAATGGAAGACTTTTTTTTTAGGTGAAGGTGTAACTTGCGAGCATGAATTCTCGGTAAGATTTTTTATTGCTATGAACTAAACCCATTAAAAAAATTTACAACAAAATCAATAGTGTTGGACTCAGTTGTCCAAATATGCGGTTGAGATTAAACGTAGAATCTTTAGGACAACAATACGTCGTTTAACGACAATAATTTGTCTTTAACTCTTTCAAAATCAAGGAAAAAAACATGATTGATAACACTTTAAAGAAAACACAACAAACCACATATTTCACAATCTTCGTTTTTTTTTGTTCCCCTGTGTAGATGACAAATTATTCTCAGTCATTACTTTCTATCTCGATCTACACAGCACCCATCCTATTTTGTTGAAGCTTGTTCTATCAACAAGGATAACATTAACGAAAAAAAAGGAATAAAAAAATAATTTACCTTGATGTGGTTTTTGTAGAATCCCTTGGCCACAGGATTTGTGAAAAAATCATCTTCAGAATTTATGGACTGTCCCTGACTCCTTGCCCATTCTACGTACTGTTTCTTGCCACCCATGTTCTCATAGTTGTTCACCAAACTCAGAACCAGCTTGATCCCGTATTTTCTTGCTTCCGCTATTGCGAAATCCAATCCCTTTCATTTTCAATCCAAGAAAAACAGAGTCAACAAATGAGAAATATCACAACATGTATACATACATGGATGAAGTCTTGTCTGGTAGAATATGATTAATATTCATTGAAAAGTGAGAGACTAACCTGGAAAACTTGTTCATCGTAGGATCCAGGAGAGTATTGCAAGGGCTTGTAGCCACCATCACTGAAAGCCCAAGTTCTGGCCATGTTGAGTCCATGATTTGAAGCCTGTTGAAAGGCTGAAGAGACTTTGTTTCTCTGAGAAGGATCAGAGGCAATGTACATAAGCCAATAAGCATTGAAGCCATTAGCATAGAAGGGGCTTCCGTTCAGTATAAGTTGCACTCCTCTTGTTTTCACAAACCCACCACCACCATCATCTGCTTCTACATGGAGCACCTTACTCTGCTCCACGCTAACACACACAACAAAGAAAACCAGAAGCAACCCACGCAGCACCGCCATTCTCTCAACTTCACTCACTCTCGCTTTTCCCTGCCTTCTCGATGTGGGCTTTTAAATGCCTAGATTCCGTCCTTGTTTGTGGGGTAAGTTAGGGAAGTTATTAAAATAAAAATAAGTAGTGTGATTTTGTTAATCTCAAAAAGTGTGGAACACTGGATGGGGATTGACATGCCATAAAAGCACAGAGTGATGGTGGTAACGTGGTGGTTGAAGTCGAACAAGACGAGACTGAAGAAGGAGTGGGCCTGGTGAGTGTGGAAGTGGAAGAAGAAGCACCACAAACCTTACGTGTCAGCGTCACTGTGGGTCCATCACCACAACCGTTGAAAAAGGACAAGATGTGTGGTTAAAATTACTTGCATGTGAAAACGTTGTTTTTTGTTTAGTTATTAAATAACTCATAGTTAAATCAATTAGGTAATAGATTTATTAATTTTACTGTAATTAAATTCAAGGTTATGTTATTCTTTCTTGTTAGTAAATTCCGTAGTTTAATTCTACTAGTAGTTGTTTTGGTGATATCGTGTTTCGACAAAAAGTAGAAAAATGAGAGGCGCAATTTACGGCGTAAATTGGAGTTGCAGTTGGAGTTGGTTGCCTTCTCCTCCTTGGCTAGCTTTCATTTTCGCACCGAAAGAAAAAACATTTTATGACATTGTCGTGTTCAGTAGTCGTTAAATTTAATGAGGCTAAATTACTTTTTCTTGTTTTATACAGAAATTGATATCTTTAATAAAAAGTTTCAATTTCCAACAAGTAATTTTTTGAAGAAAAAGTAAACTTATTTAACCTAATTTAATTCGATTTTATAAGCCATTGATTACGATAAATCCATTCCCAGAATATCTATTAATGGCGAAATATCAGGGCATGATTTCCTCACTGATGGATTGACCCGGAGTGCAAACAAGGAAAATATTCGAAAGTGCAATGAATGTAAGACCAAGTAAGTAACGCAAGGAATAAAGTAGCCAACAAAAAAAAACGATTATAGTAAAGAATATCATAAAATAAAATCCTAATGCTCTCTTTGTCGACACGAATCAGTTTCATAGTTCTTCACAGTAACACAATTAAATTAAAAGATTATAATTTAATATCAGGTATAAATATTGATTCCATGAATGTGATATGCATACCTCGTGGCATGTTTCTGTTTTGGGCCCACCTGATGAGTCCAGAAACTTTCCTTGCTTATTTTTTTTCTTAATTTTAATTTTAATTGTTATATATATAAAAGAAAGAAAAAAAAAAAAAACACCGACGCGCTTCAGAGATTGAGTAAGGTTAGGTCGTGTTTCCACAAATAGTGGTCAATGGATTTATAGCGTAACTTTATATTGATTGTTAGGTAAACAAATTTCGATTTCACTTGCTATTCTTTTCCTTTGGATTTGTACTTCTTATATATTTTATCAGTTCGTTTAATTTTAATAGAATCATCACGTGTCATGAAAATAACCTTACAAATTAAATAAGATCTTAATTTTTTAATTTTTAGCCTTTTTACTCACTCTCAATCTTCTTAAAAGTTTAGGGGATCAGAAAAATACGTGAAAATTGCTAATAATATGGTAAATTTATATTTATTATTCAAATACTAATAAAATGAAATTATACTGAATGGTTGATGTTTTTTCTAGGGTGTACGAAATGAATGTTTTATTGTGGTTGTGGATTTATGGTTTTGGAAAAGTAAAATAAATAAAAAACATAGATTATTCGTAGGATAACAGAACCCCACAAAGGTTTTCTAGGATTCGGTGTCTCCTTTTAAGTGTGCAAACTTTCTCCTACTGTTCCCTTTTCTTTTATGACTTTTCTCTTTCAAGTTACATCTTACTCAATTTTATAAATTAAAATTTGTTACATCCTATAATTTTATTATATTTCTAGATAAATCTCTCATATCCATTTCATATTGAATTTGGAATTTTTTTTATTACATTCTTTAAATATACTGATATATAATGAGTTTGATATTTCAAAATATTTTTTATATATTAAGAGTTATATATTTTAAAATTATAGTAAAAAGAAAGCACAGAAAAACTAAAAATTGAAAAAAAAAACAAACAAACCGATTTTTATCCTATTTCACAAATTATCATCCTCCTTTAACTATTTATGTCGGTGTCATTCTTTATATTCTATTTGAGAAGTTAGAATTTATTAGGAAATTCATTTTCTTAAAAAATCGTTTATCCACCTTCTGAATGTGTAATTTGTAAAAGAAATTAAAATATTTTAAAAATATTGTTTATTTTCACAATTGTCAATATTTTTTACATCAAGCAGAAAAAACAAATCACTAACAGTATAATCGTGTGAATATTGTTAGAGTTTCATCAACTTATCTATAAAGTAAACACTTGTGACTTTGTATCCTTTTGACAATAGCATCTATCGATGATTAAATTCCTAATGTGTGAGTTAGCGTAAGTTTAATTTTTAAGAGAATAAACAAATAATTTAATTCTCAAATGTGTAAAGAATTAAAAATGTTTATAATATTATATTTACTCTTTGAGTTATCATTGAATTAGTTTTTAAAATTACATAAAAATACATGTGAATTGAATTGGGTAAAGATCCAAAAAACTTATCCCTATAGTTCACTAAAATAAATTAAAATTTAATTAGGTCATATTTTATACCTTTTTACTAGACTTAGTCTATCTCTAATATTAAGTTAACTCAATCGGTCATAAATTTTTATATTTTGTATTAAATTTTATAATTTTTGAACATATTTAATAATTTTTTAATTATATATTTAATGTCTGAAAAATGAAATGATTTAATATTTTAAAAATAAATAGTTAATTAATAACACAATAAAGTAAATTAAATAATAATAATTATATTATTATTATTATTATATAATAACTAGCATATGATTTTTTAAATATTTGTGATATTATATTAGTAGGTGATAATATTATAATGTTATTAAGTTAATATATAAATTAAAATTATATTTATTAAAAATAAAGTGAAATATCTGATAACAGATCAAAGAATACCCATTGATAAATAAAGATGAAGAGAAGAAGCAGAGACATCCGATTTTATAAAAAACTTGTGAAAGTAACGGTCAATTTTAAAAAAATTAATAAATTATTATATTTAAAGGGTAAAATTAGTATTTTGAAATGTGAACACAAAAAGGAAAATCTCCTTTATATATTGTTATAGATAAAGTGAAATCAGAACATATGAAAGAATAATCATTGATAAATAAAGAATAAGAGAATAAGCAAAGACATCTGATTTTATAAAAAACTTGTCAAAGTAACGGTCAATTTTTAAAAATTTAATAAATTATTATATTTAAAGGGTAAAATTGGTATTTTGAAATGTGGACAAAAATAAAATTCTCTTTATATATTGTTATAGATTTAGTTATATTAGTTTCGGGTTTAACACACATTCTATAATTGAAACAGTGAAAAAAAAAAGGCTAAATTAATTGATTTGAGTTTAACTCGCTGGCAAATAAAATTTAACTTAATTAAATTTAACCGGATTAAGTTGTCGTGTATTCAAGTTAGGGATGTAAAAAAAATTCGTACCCGCAGGTATTTGTGGATAAAACCCGCAACGGGTAAAAAACGGATATTAAAAATGGATACCTGCTACCCGCGGTACAATTATTTTTTATACCCACATTTTAATGGGGCGGGTACGCACTGGCGGAACTATGACGTGACAAGGGGGAGCCACGGCTCCACCATTTTTTTTTTGAATTTTTTTTATATATATTTATATATTTTTTAAAATTATATTATATATTATGGAAAATTATAATAAAAGATAAAATAAAAAATTTTAATAGAGACATTAATTTATAAAAGAGATTAGGGTTTTTTGTTGACTATAAGACCTTTCCATCATGTAAATTATCATGAAAGTCTGTGGAGATAAATACAAAGGTTGGGAAATAGAGATTGGAAACACATAGATTGAGATTCATGTATACATTCTTGCATGATCTATCACAAATCAAGGTTAGTATCTTATTATGATTTATGTATGTTAGTTTATGATTCTTTTTAGGATATTTCTTCCAAATTA